>Ga0206125_10001321_pt1 | contig 29142 bp, 33 predicted proteins | sample Helgoland_Spring_4_FD_148598 | JGI IMG/M metagenome (GOLD analysis project Ga0206125, IMG submission 148598) | Pelagic subsurface seawater microbial communities from Kabeltonne, Helgoland, North Sea - Helgoland_Spring_Bloom_20160331_1 | ecosystem: Environmental > Aquatic > Marine > Epipelagic ... | reverse complement strand
AAAAGCTGGTCATGAAGTTTTTGTAATAGATAACCTCTCGAATGGACATGAGACTTCACTTGAGCGAGTTCGACTTATAACCAATTGTGAGTTGCAATTTACGAATGCAGATATTCGCGATGCAAATACATTAGATAAAATTTTTAATACTTTTAAACCAGATTCAGTCATTCATTTTGCTGGGTTGAAGGCTGTTGGTGAGAGTGTAGCAGATCCAATAAAGTATTATGATGTAAATGTTGGTGGTTCTGTTTCATTACTTAGGGCTATGTCTAAGGCTGAATGTAATAATATTGTTTTTTCCTCATCTGCTACTGTTTACGGTGATCCTCAATATTTGCCTTATGATGAGGAGCACCCAACTCATCCAGTGAACCCATACGGGCGGTCTAAGTTGATAATCGAAAATATAATACACGATTGGACAAAGGTAGATTCAAAAAGAAATGGAACTATACTTAGGTATTTTAATCCTGTGGGAGCACATGAGTCTGGCCAAATTGGGGAAGAACCAATTGGTGTTCCAAATAATTTAATGCCTTATATCGCTCAAGTAGCTGATGGTCGCCGTGAACATTTAAATATTTTTGGTAATGACTATGAGACTGCAGATGGAACTGGAGCAAGGGATTATATCCATGTCGTAGATTTAGCTCTAGCGCATATAGGTGCTTTAAATCAAAGTAAGCTGGATAAGTTTGAAATATTAAACATTGGAGGGGGAAAAAGCACGACTGTTCTTGAGTTGATAAAAAGTTTTGAAGAAACTTCTGGTGTTACAATTAAATTTAAATATTCACCTCGTCGGGACGGAGATCTTGCTGCCTTTTGGGCAAATTCTTCAAAATCATCTAAAAAAATGAGTTGGAAACCAAAAAGAAATATAAAGAAGATTTGTGAAGATACTTGGCGCTGGCATAAACTTAATCCAACCGGTTATGGAAGAGAATAATTAAATTTGAGTAAATATATCAATCTGGTAGTGTAAGGTTATCTGATGGAGTTTGGATTTTTGTCTTCCTGCCCATTAAATCCATAAGAATCCATATGCGTTGATCTGCTTCATATTTTTCAACAGACGCAATAAAATTTGCAAAAGGTCCCTTTAAAATCGTTACCTGATCACCTTCTTTTAATTTCTTTATAGGTAGTAATTTACCCGATAAATCGTATCGCTTCATCAAACTATCAACAAATTTAGTAGGAATTGATTTAAGATGAGAATTAAAAGTAATTAAGCGAGACACACCGTAAGTACTGTTTATTTTATGCCACTCGGATTCTGCTTTATCAAATCTGATAAACATGTAACCTGGAAACAGAGGTTTAGAAGTATTTATAAATCGAGATAATCTTCGTGAAGTGGTATCATGTAAGGGTAAGAATGTTTCAAATCCTTGTCGGTTTAAATTTTTTGCCGCTAGATGGTGTGAATTGGATTTAAACTGTAGAATGAACCACTCTTTTGACATGTAAATATACCTATTAATTAGCGTTCATTTTTGAACAAAATATTTAATAATTCCTAATATTCTCTAAATAATGATAAATTACTAGTATTATTTTGATTATTTTTATCAAGATTAATCATTAATTATTATAATCTATATTGTATATATGTGATATATCTTTTGATATATAGTCTCATTATAATATAAATATATTATTGACAGTAGATGTAGTAAGATGCATGTTCATTTTTGAATCTGATGAAAATAGCTAAGTCAATTATTATATTAAAATTACAAAGCTTTGTCTCAAAGCTTTGTGCGGTAGCTATTCGTGGCTAGTCGTCGTAAAGAGCATCAGGAAGATGCAAAGTTTAGAGTGTTTCAAATAATAGATGAAAACCCTCAAATGACGACGCGTGAAATTGCCCAAAAAGTTGGAATTTCTAACGGATCTACCTATTATCTATTAACATCATTAATCAAAATGGGTTTTATAAAGCTTTCAAATTTTAAAGATAGCTCGCAAAAGATAAAATATTCTTATTTGTTAACTCCAAAAGGTATTCGTGAAAAATCTTTGGTTACAAGTAATTTTCTTGTGCGTAAAAAGAAAGAATATGAACTATTAAAAAAAGAAATCGCTGAATTAGAGCGGAATGTAGGTTAAAAGATAGAATCTAAGAAATGCACATAGATTTCAGTGTAATGTCGAACTATGTAAAATCTAAATAAAATACAATAGATTGTAGCTTCCAATAATTTAAGGCTATGGGTAGTCGGATGAGTTTTCCGACGCAGCAAAAAAGAAGATTTGATGAAGTGATGAATAGAAAAATAAGAAAAGCTGTTTTTCCTGTTGCTGGTTTTGGAACGCGTTTTCTACCCGCAACCAAGGCGATGCCGAAGGAGCTTTTGCCGATTGTTGATAAACCTCTAATACAATACGCCGCAGAAGAAGCGATTGCCGCAAACATCGACACCCTGATATTTGTCACCGGGCGAAATAAGCGCGCGATCGAGGATCACTTTGATGCAAATAACGAGTTGGAATTGATGCTGCGCGCCAAATGCAAAGACGCGCAGGCTGACATGGTGCGCAATATCATTCCCGCAGGAGTGGAATGCATATTTACGCGTCAGGCTGACCAACTGGGTTTGGGTCACGCAGTTTTATGTGCCGAGCGTGCGCTTGGAAACGATCCCTTCGCAGTGTTGCTCGCGGACGATTTTCTGACGGATTACCAACCCGGTGTCACGGCGGATCTGGTAAATGCTTTCGCTAAAACAGGCAAGTCGCAGCTATCAGTTATGGAAGTCGATGGGCCAGATATCTCAAAATACGGCGTTGTTGTTCCAAATGGATCGGGTGTGGGTATTGCGGGCTTGGTTGAAAAACCTGATGTGAGTGATGCACCGTCAAATCTTGCGTCTATCGGACGATATGTATTGACACCTGACATTTTTGACACGCTGCGAGGATTAAGCGCGGGATCAGGAGGTGAAATTCAACTCGCGGACGCAATCAACAGTCAAGCTCAGCAGGGTTCTGTGGAAACTGTTCGTCTGAATGGGCGGCGTTTTGATTGTGGATCAGTCGACGGATTCATGCGTGCAAATCACTACATGTATTATGGTTAACTAATTTGGCCGCAATAAATAATTTGAAAGGTATTTGAATTGACACGGTTAAGAGTTGGTTTCATCGGATTTGGGCGTTTCGCTCGTTTGCGAAAGCAAATAATAAAAGACCTAAAAATTTCTAACGTCGTGATTGAGGGATATTATGATCCCAACGTTGACCTGTCGGGTGAGTTAAAAAGGTTCAAATCAGATGATGATCTGTATGAAAATTGTGACGCCATATTGATTTCTGTGCCTCCAAAATTTGCTCCGATTTACACCGCAAAGGCGCTAAATGAAAAGAAGCATGTGTTTTGTGAGAAGCCAGCAGCGACTAATTCCCACGCTCTGAAGAGTGTCGCTGCTGCTCGTGCTCAATGCACTGAGACGGTTCTAGGTTACGGTTTTAATCATAGGCGGCATCGATCACTTATTAAAATTAAGGAGTTCACAGAGTCTAAAGAATTCGGCTCACTGCTCTGGATGCGCGGCAGATATGGAAAAGAGGTAGGTAAGGGCTATACGAACGCTTGGCGAAGCGACATAGATCAAAACGGCGGCGGCATTCTGATTGATCAAGGTATACACATGATCGATTTAATGAATTGGATTGCTGAAGGTTTTGATGTGTTTACAGCTGTTTTGAGTACGGGCTACTTTAATGTAGATGGTGTAGAGGATAATGCTTTTGTGACTATGGCAAATAGTCAAACAAAAGTCGCTGCTTCAATTCATAGTACGATCACGCAGTGGCGTTATCTATTTGCGCTTGAGTTGTTTTATGAACGCGGTTCGGTAGTTCTGAATGGTCTGAGAACAAGTTCGGGTGTATATGGCAACGAAGAGTTAACTATTCGGCCGAGTAAAGAGTTTGAACGTGAGTTCGATACTCAAAAAATTGAATATTCAGCTAATCACTCTTGGGAAGATGAGATGTGTGCATTTTTTTCTGCGATAAATAGTAGAGCAGATTACCCCTACTCTGGGCTTCAAGACGCTGTGGAGACGACAAAACTGATGGATGAAATCTACGAAAGGGCAATCTGGATATGACGCTTGATCCGCAGCGATATTTTTTAAATTATGAAAAACTTATTTTTGATGAAAAAATATATGGAAAATTGGCAGAATTTGCGGACATACTCAAGGTTACGAGAGCGTCTGGCGCTCGGCTGATATTCGCCGGAAACGGTGCTTCGAGTTCCATTAGTTCGCACGCCGCATTAGACTTTACAAAACAGGGTAAATTAGAGGCGTTAACTTTCACAGACCCAGCTTTAGTTTCCGCTTACTCTAACGATTTTGGTTTTGAAAATGCATTTGCAGAAATGTTTAATAGTTATCGCAAAGATGGCGACTTAATCGTTTTGGTTAGTACAAGCGGAAATTCTGCAAACGTGGTGAACTTGGCTCTTAGAGCTAAGCAACTTGGACATACTGTTGTTTCATTCACTGGCAAGAGTGCTTCAAATGAGCTTAAGCAAAATAGTGACGTCGCTTTTTGGGTCGATAGTCATGCTTACAACATCGTTGAAAATACACACATGATTTGGCTTGGCTATTTGATTGATAGCTTGGTTGGTAAGGAAGTATATGCAGTATCTTGATGTAAATGATGCATATATAATGCAGCGCAGATTTGCTGACGCCCTGCCAGACGTTTGCGGCTGGAAGCTTGGGGGCAGCAATACTCTCACGAGAGATTTGTTCGAAGTCACGGAACCGTATTTTGGATTTTTGAGAGAGGGCCAGATTTTTGGCGCTGGCTACAGACCAAGTGCTGCGCTAAAGTTGAACACTTTCGAGGTGGAGATATGTGTTCGAGTTCCCCCAAACTATTGTCATTCAAATATTTATTCAACAGAAGAAATTCAAACTTGGGACGCGTGCATGGGGCTCGAGTTTCCCGAAACGCAAATTGTTGATTTGCCTGGAAAGGGCGTCGCGCATTTGATTGCGGATAATTGCGCAGCCGGTGCCCTCTTCGTTTCAGAGACTACGTTTGATTTGTGGCAAGGAACATCAATTGAAGTAAGCATCGATGGCGTCCAAGTTACCGAAGAAATTGATTTGATTTCTGATGCATCGCAGATAGTCAGCCAATTTCTTGACATCACAAAGAAGCGTGGGTTTAGCATTGAGCCAGGACAAATCATCGCGACGGGCGGCATAACAAAGTTGCTAACTCTAGAGAAAGGTCAAATTATTTCTATAACAAACAAATCCGAATTAGTGTTGGAATTTACCAAGTGATTAACTGTAAAAATTTAGTTGCCGACTTAGAAAAATTATTTAGTTCGCTAAAAATTTCGAACCCTACCAGCATCAATGAAAAATCTGAAAATGATTTTGTCACAAATTTAGATATTGAACTGCAGGGCAGTATTTCTAGGGTCTTACGCAGTTACAAAAACGTGCCAGTTTTGGGAGAAGAGAGCCCAAAATCAGAGTTTGTTATATCTGAGGAATATTGGGTAGTTGATCCACTCGATGGCACTTCGAATTTTATAATGGGAATACCATTGATCGCATCTTCGATAGCATTTGTGAGCGATGGCATCGTTAGGTTTGGACTCGTGTATGATTTTAGTGCGAAGAAATCCTATTGGGCTGAATTAGGAGGCGGGAGTTATGTGGGGACCGAATTGATTAAACGAAATATAAATGCTGGTAGACCAAAACTAATTGGTTGTAGCACGGGCTTTTTGAAAGCCTTGGATCGATTGCCAGCTGCAAACCCAAAAGCTAGTGTCTTTGATCAAGTCAATTTCCGAGTACTTGGATCTCAAGCCCTACAGCTATGTTACGTTGCTTTGGGAAAGCTTGATGCCAATTTTAGTGTTGAAGCGAAAATCTGGGATGATCTTGCTGCCTCGCTTATCCTTACCGAGGCTGGGTGCCATTACCGTGCTATTGCACTAGAGAACGACAGAATTACCTCGTGCTTTGCGAAAGATATTAAAATGAGGTCAGTTGCTGTTGCCCACGAATACCAATTTGAGGTCGGATTTAAGTTAATGAAGGAGCTCTGCGTATGACTACAGCAATAATCCCCGCTAGAATGGGCAGTCAACGTTTAAAGAAAAAAAATTTGCAGCCATTTTGTGGTATGCCTCTAATCGAATATGCAATTTTTAGGTGTAAAGAGGCTGGCGTATTTGACCATATTGTCGTCAACAGTGAAGACGAGGAATTCTCGGAAATCGCTAAAAGAAATGATGTGGATTTTTACAAAAGAGATCCGGAGTTAGCAAATAGCATCGCCACAAGCGAAGAATTTATTGCAGACTTCTTTCAAAATACATCACATGATGCCGTTTACCAAGTCCACAGCATTACGCCGTTACTTACTTCAGAAAAAATACGAGAATTTGTACTGTATACCCAAAATAGTGGAAACGATACAGTTTTATCAAATGTTGATGACTGCATTGAAGTGGCATTTAAAGGAAAGCCAGTGAATTTCAGTTATGATGAAAAAACAAATTCACAAGATCTCATTCCAACACAAAGAATTACTTGGTCAATTACCTTTTGGAAAAGGGAAACCTTTTTAGAGGCTCACCGTGAGAGACGTTGTGGTACTTACAGCGGGAGCATCGGTTACTTTTCCGTGCCGCTTTATTCTGGTCTAGCCATCAAGACTTTAGATGATTTAAAGGTTGCACAGACCCTGAGGGATAACAATGTTGCGTAAACGAGTTCTAGTATCAAATTTGATGATGTTAAAAGAGCGTGATCGATTCGAAAAACTGCTTTGTGATAATCAAATTGAACCTATTTTTCCCAATGTTTCTCAGTGCATGACGGTCGAACAATGTCATTCGTATGCTGGTGAGATTGATGGCTGGCTGGCGGGAGACGATCCAATTAATCGCAGTGTTTTGGACGCACATCGGGGTCGGTTGAAAATTATTTCAAAATGGGGGACCGGACTAGACTCCATCGACCTGAATAGCGCTCAGGAATTGGGAATAAAAGTTACCAATACGATGGGTGCCTTTGGAGAAGCCGTTGGCGAACTGGCTGTTGGTTATATTATCTCCTTAGTCAGAGAAATTGTCATCACTCACAACTTAGTACAGTCCGGAAATTGGCCGAAGAACCAGCATTTGTCTTTGGGGTCGAGCTGTGTCGGCATCATCGGATATGGGGCTATCGGCCAAGGCGTGGCAAAGCGACTTTCAGGATTATGTCCGAACATATACTATTACGACCCTGCTACATCATCTAACACGGTAGATATTGCCGAGTATAAGGATTTGACGTGGCTCAATGAAAATTGCGACGTAATTGTTCTGTGTTGTCAGCTTACAAAAGATACGCACCACTTAATTGACCGCGAATTTCTCGATAAAATGAAACTTGGCTCATACATAGTTAACGTATCTCGCGGGCCTATCATCGAAGAAAGTGCTTTGATTGAGGCGCTGCGTTCGGGTCAAATAAATGGCGCAGCGCTAGATGTATTCGAAATTGAGCCACTGATAAAAAATAGTGAATTGAAGCAACTGAACGTCATCTTAGGTTCGCATAATGGTAATAATACAAAACAAGCCGTTGAGTTTGTGCATGACAATACAATCAAGAATTTGATTGAGAATTTATAATTGTTAAAAGAATTATCTAAATTGACTGGGGCAAACATTGTAAGTGTGCTTGCCGCAATATTCCAAATTCTATTTTTCGCAACAGTTTTAACACAAGAGCAGTATGGCTATGCGTCCTATTTAGTGGCCATATCCATTATAATATCTGCGGTTGGTTCTGAAAATGTAAGAATTACAATCTTGCGGGGCAAGATAAGTAATTTTGCGAAGTCTATCGTTTATAGCTGTGCAATCATCTTTGTATTTTGTACCGCAGCACAAATATTTGTACTAGATGAAGCCAAATGGATGATTTTCATTACGTTGCTGGTGACAAGCATCACTCAAGCCTTCGTTATAATTATTAAAGCTTTATTTACGACCGTGGGAGCAATATCAACGCTTAGTAGATCTATGATAATAAGCGTTACCTTTGCTGTACCTTTGTCAGTTTTAACAACACTTTTCTACACCGGCGACTTCAGTCTATTACTTTTTTACCTCTACAACGGTAGCCTGTTTTTGCTAATCACTTGTACAAGTACTGTGAAAAACCTCAAACGAATTAGGCTCTCACAAAATAATGTGGCAACTCCAGAAAACCGGCTTCAATACTTGGCAAACAGTGCAATGGGTATCACGTTAGTTCAGTCTCCCATAATTTTAGGAAATGCATTCTTAAGTCCTCAAATGTTGGGAGTATTTGCCCTCTCGTTAAGAATTATCGAAATTACTTTAAGGCTACCTGTTACCATTATAAATACTATTTTAGCATCGAATTTCAATAAATCACCAGATGGGGAATCTTATATAGATTATTTTTCTAAAGTGTTGAAAGTCTTTATGTTATATATCATATCGGGAACATTTGTTTTACTATGTACGCGTAAACTTAACCCGGGTATCAATGAAAAGATTGATGCGGCAATTGCACAATTTGACGCTATGGCACTAATACATTTAATGTTGGGGTTTAGTGCGCTCTTATTTCAACATTATCTTTTACTGGGTAAATTACGAATAATATTGTTAATGAATGCAGCTAGAATTATGTTGTTACTTTTCTTTCTGAATTTCAATCAAATAAGTGAAATCTTTAGCCAGACTATTATTTCATATGTTATTCTAGACACTATTTTATGTTATATGTTCTTAGGGCTGAGGAAAAATGCAGCAGTGTTAATAATACTTAACGTTTTTTCACTTTGCTTTCTAGAATTAGGGTTAATTTCGGTTATTCATGTCATATTAATGAACATAGTTGTTTACTTATCTGTTAGTTATGGGGCGAGAAAAAACTTTTATGCGCTTTAGACAAAATGCTGACGCGATATATAAAAAGATGTTTAAACGAACATTTTTTTCACAACGATTGCTCAAGAATAAATTGAAGCAATTTAAGAAAACAAGAAACCAGGATACGTGTTTCATACTGGGAAACGGTCCATCTTTAACTTGGGAATTGGTGCAACGTCTGGAATGCAAAGTGACTTTTGCATTTAATAAAATTTACTTGATGCCTGAGGTAACAGGTATAGATTGGCACCCGACTTTTTACATGGTTGAAGATGATTTGGTATTAAACCAAAACCATTTAGAAATCGCATCATTTTGCAAGCGAAATCCCAAGATGATTTCATTTTTTAGATTCTATCGAAAATCAGTTTATGCGAATATTTATAATCTTTTTCAGTATAACTACGTTGATGACGAGACTAAAAAATTCAGTTTTCGACCTTGGCATGAGGTGGTTAGTGGGCAATCCGTTGTTTACAGTGCTATACAGGTTGCAATTTCGATGGGGTTCAAGAGGATAGTTTTGCTTGGGGTTGATTTTAACTTTGGAGAGTACAATGCAAGGACCGCGGCGGACGGGGTCATATTAGGCGCGCAAGAAAAAACCCATTTCAGTACTAACTATCGGAAAAAAAATGAGAAATGGAATCCACCGAATCTTGAAAAACAAAAAAGATTTTTTGAATTTGCAAGAAGCATCATACCTGAAATCGGTGTGGAAATTATAGATTGCACTCCGAATGGAAAGTTGGGCGTCTTTCCTCAGAAAAATATTGATGAGGTCCTCAGGAATGGATAAATTCACTCAAGAAATTATTGTTTTGGGATCCACTGGCACAATCGGATCGAAACTATCGGCGAGGTACATAGAAGATGGCTTCGTAACCCATTGTTTGTCTCGCGACAACAGCTTAACAGAATTAGTATCTTCGAAAAAGAATTATACAATAATAAACTGCGCCTTTAATTTTGGGGGCACCTTAGAAGCCAATATAAATTTTCTAGAGTATGTTTCTGAATTTATTCAGCACGCAACGGTAAAACGTTTTATTAACATAAGTACAATTGATAGCTATTCCAATCTCATAGACGGCTTTGCTATAGAATCAAAGCCAGATACGAGTTATGGGCAAATCAAGAGAGAAATTGACCGTTTTATTTCAGAAAAATTTAATCGATTTACGAAAGTGCATCTTTTAATAATTGGTGCAGTTAACGATAACGGATCGTCTTGGTCGCAACTAATGAAAAGTAGATACTTGAAAGACCGAAGTTATAAAGACGAGGTAATACCAATAATATCAATAGATGAAATCTATGAGGCGATAAATGAAATTAACGACCAATCTCCATTGCACATAAGCCCAAAACACAATTGGTTTTACTTGCGCGATTTGAAGTTTATGCATGATAAGGTACTTTTTAGTGCATTTTTAAGATTTATTCTAAGAAACAAGCTCACGGCTACTACTCAAAAAGTTTTAAGAAAGTTAAAGTTGGGTCAAAGTGTTCAAGCAGACTTATTTTTATTTGAGCGGCTTGCGTCACGCAGTGAAAATTTTAAGCGTTAAAAAATATTATGTCACAGTTACATCATTTGTCTAAAGGGCAACTCGATAAAAATAAAATTCAACTCTTAAAATTTGTTCTCAACAAAATGATAAAATCTGCTCCACTACATATACGATTACCGATCCATATTATCGAGTTCATGGTGCTTATATTCTGTTTAATCCGATTCCAGAAATTAATTTCTAATCTAGATGAGCTTGAAATCACAGAACTTTTTCGCGTAATGGAAAGTAGCAAATTTCAGGGGTTTCCGATGATCTCGAAGTTGCAAAAGTCAGCTTCTTGCCTTGTGATGCATGACTGATTTCGATGTAGTTGTAGTCGGTTCAGGTCCCGGCGGCGCCGTGACTGCACAACAGTGTGTGCTAGCCGGCCTAAAGGTAGCTGTGATTGAAAAAGGCGATCACAATTTGATCGAAGATGAATTTGGCCTTGGTCAGTTACTTAATAATTACAAACACGCTGGCATGACAAGCTTCCTTGGAGAAAATCCCATAAGTTACGTCGAAGGCTCAGTATTGGGAGGCGGGAGTGTCGTGAATGCTGGGCTCTATCACCGAACTCCAAGAACAAAAATTACCGATTGGATTAATTCTGGCAGTATACAACTTGATTGCGCAGAAGTCGAAGGGTTGCAGCTTGAAGTCGAAGATATCCTGAAACTGGAAGTCACCCCTGATGAATTTATATCCGAAGCTTCTTTCAAATTTGCTTTCGGAGCAAAAAAATTAAAGTGGGAATGCATTAATGTTCCACGCTGGTATGCGCACGGTGCAAAATTTCCCAAGAAGAATTCTATGAATGAGCTCATTCATCAGAAGCTTGCTACGTTCCCTAATGTTGAATATTTTACAAGATGTGAGGTTTTAAAACTAGCAGAACGCGATGATGGAGTGGTTTTGAGTTTTTATGATCATCTCAAAAATTTTACCAGAAAGGTTTCGGCGAAGTATGTTTTCATGTGTGCGGGAGCGATAGATAGCCCGTCGATATTAAAATTTTCAGGTTACCTAAAGCGACAAAAATTATTCGTAGGGTGCCACCCGAGTGCAAAGGTTGTTGCTACTTTTAAAAACGAATTAAAAAATGGCACTCACTCTATTGGCCCTCATCAGGTAAAAGAGTTTTTTCCTGATTTTTCGTTGGGGTGCTCGGTGAGTAGCCCGGGTTATGTTAAGCAGGCACTAATTGGAAGTTATGACCAAGAGCTGCCAATCGGTGAAATTCGAAGATCAGCAGTCTATTACGCAAACATTGACAGTAAGAACAATAGATTGTTGTTCATCCCATTTCTGAAAAATCCGATCATCCGATCTGGTTTTAGCGACAGTGACTTCATAAGGTTAAAGCGGGGGATAGTGGAGCTTGCACGGGTCGTTTTTGAAGCCGATGCAGAATGTGTTAGATTATCTTCTAGTGTCATAAATGTTTCAACGTCACTGGAAGAGTTCACTTCATTTGTTAATAGTATTTCGAAAAAGGATTTAAATTTGATGACAATTCATCTATTTTCGAGCCTACCAATGGGCCCACATTCCGCTAACCCTGTCGCATATGGGGGTTTATTGAAAGGAACTAAACGTATTTTCGTTAACGATGCGAGTATTTTTCCTTCCCCAATAGGAGCAAACCCGCAGGGCACTGTGATGATGCTGGCGCTGAACAATGTACGTAAATTTCTGAAGGAAAGTTATTAATGGATACACTTATTATTACTGGTGCTTCTGGTTGGCTCGGAAAGGGTTTGATGGCCCGCTTTTGTTCCTCTGGTATTGAAGGCTATACTAAAATTACAGCAATAGTTAAAAATGAAGAGGAGGAGCGTGAAGTAAAAAAAATAACTACAAACACGAACGTGCAGACTGTGATCTGCGATCTTAGTGACGCAATAATGAGTGAGCGCGCGCTGACATTTGGTTCTGGTAGTCATTTAATACACGCAGCTGGTGTAATTCATCCACGAAAAGTATCAGATTTTTATCATGTAAATGTCAATGGAACACGGAACATTTTGAATGCAGCACGAGTAAGTGGCGTCGAAAAAATTACAGTGGTGTCTTCAAACTCTGTTAATGGCGTATCCAGGAACAAAAACCACATTTTTAACGAAGAGAGCAAGCTGGCACCTTACATGCATTATGGTCGATCAAAAGTTCAAATGGAGGAACTGGTAAGACAAAGTGCTAGCAATTTTGATCAGGTTACAACTGTAAGAGCGCCGTGGTTTTATGGTCCGCATCAACCAGCTAGACAAACACAGTTTTTTTCTATGATAAAAAATGGCAAGTTCCCGTTATTTGGGCGTGCCGATAACCTGAGATCAATGGTGTATATTGAGAATTTAATTGATGGTATTCTGTTAAGCCTGAGGCCAAGAAAAACGAATTTTGATACATTTTGGATAGCTGATGAAAAGTCTTATTCTATGTTAGAAATTGTGCAAACCGTTTCTGATGTTTTATTGGAAGAGTTTAATATTTACGTAAAACAAAATAAGATATTTCTACCTGAGTTCATACCTCAAGTCGCACAAGCAGCTGATTTTACGATGCAATCAGTGGGTTTATATAATCAAAAAATCCATGTTTTGTCTGAAATGAATAAGACCATAGCTTGCGATATATCAAAGGCAAAGGAGTTGCTCAAATACAATCCAAAATATTCCTTGCGTGCTGGGATGACGAACAGTGTTGCGTGGTTGCTCGACAAAAATGGTGAAATAAAATAGAGGAATTAATTATGGAAAATCACTTAATAACAGGTGGGAATGGTTATCTTGGTAGTGCCATTGCAAGCCATCTATTAAACCTTGGACATAATGTAACCATCGTTGATGTCATAGATGACAAAAACAGAGATCCTAGAATAAATTTCATGTCTTGTGATGTGAGAGATAGAAATACTTTGGCTAAAGCACTCAAAGATATAGACGTTGTGCATCATAATGCTGCATTAGTTCCTCTAAAAAAAGCCGGTAATGATTTTTGGGACGTAAATGTAATAGGTACACAAAATGTCGTAGAACTAAGCGAGAGAGCAGGAGTTAGGCACATATCACATATGAGCTCATCAGCAGTGTTCGGAAATGTAACTGATGCTGATTGCCCTATAAAAGGAACACCAGATTCACTATTTCCGATTGAGATATATGGGAAATCTAAAAAAGCTGGCGAAGATATAATATTCTCATATCTAGAGCGCAGTTCTAGAAAAATGACCGCATCTGTAATTCGTCCTAGAACGATCATTGGAGGAAAACGGTTAGGTATATTCTCTATTTTATTCAGGTGGATATTGGAAAATCGAAATATTTATATAATTGGAAGCGGTAATAATTTGTTCCAATTTGCACACTTAGAAGATTTGGTAAATGCGAGTGTGATATCGGCCCATAATAACATTGATGGGGCATTAAATATTGGTACTGATAAGTACAATACATTGCGAGACACATTAGAAACTTTTATAAAAGAAGTTAATAGCACATCTAAAGTTATTAGTCTGCCAGTTGGCATGAGCATAAGTGCGTTGCGTTTGTTAGACAAGATGAAGCTTTCTCCATTAGGGCCATGGCATTATCTTACCTATCATAAACCATATGTTTTTGACGTAACGAATGAGAAGAAATTACTAAGTTGGTCACCGAGAAAAAGTAACAATCAAATGTTAAAAGAAGCTTATGACTCATATTTGATACACCTAAAATCGCAACCAGAAAATACTAGTAATGAAACGTCACCTCATAAAAGTGATCTCTCAGAGGGTATTTTGAAAATTCTAAGAAAAATATCATGAAACGTATTTGGTTGATTGTGCCTGATGGAATTGCGACAGACAATTCTGGAAATATTCTTGAGTTGCCGAGCTTTGTCTTTGCTTCAGCGCTTGACGAGGTAATTAAATGGCATTCTTCAACAGATGTTGCGTATATTTGCCCTGCAAATAAATTTGGTGGCGCTAAGACTGAAGAAGAAGTGGCACAAAAGTATCTATTAGAAAATGGGTACACCGGTAACGTAGTAATATTTCAACACAATTTTGATGGTAGTTACATTGACACTATGAAGAACTTTGAAATTTTGTTTTCCAAATTAAGATATGAAAACATTGACATTAATCAAAAATTTACGCTCGTCTGCGATAGGCTGCATGTTTATCGTGTCAAACAAGTAATGAGAAAAATGTCTCTTCAACCTGTTGAAATTATGACATCAAAACCCAATAAAAAGAAACATGGAAATAACATAGTTAAGGGATTATTTTATTATAATTACCCCTTATTGCATGCTTTTTATGAAACATTAGCCATCATTTATTATGTTTTTAAAAAGCCAAAATACAGCGCTAGGTAAAACAGTATAATGGAAGTTACATCAATTAGAATAGACACAGAAATGTTGGACGTAAGTCTAAACATAGGTATCCTCCCTTTAGCCAGTTCGTTTGTAACGTGGATTATAGTTATAGGCAGTCTCAGCTCTGCAACATATTTTGGACAAAAATATACGAATATATTCAAATCAAATGATAGCAAATTTTTCTTTATAGTCGCATGCTTTGCATCAATGCTTATTTCAATTTTTGTTAATTTTGTTCCTGACGATATATTTGCACACTTCCGAGTTGTTGATAATCTTATCACAAAAAATCAGTATGTTTTTAATAAAGATGAGTATATCGAAGGCACTGCAACTCCAATTTGGCACGCGCTATTATTCGGCATTTCGAAGTTAAATCTTGACTACATACAAACAGCAAGACTTTTAGGTATCGGTGTTATGCCTTGGTTGGTACTGGTGCAAATGCTTATTTCACAGCTTTTAATGGCTGATTTGGATGAAAAATATTCAAAAGTTATATTTTGGTCACCTCTAGTATTCGCTTTGAACCCAATCTACTTGATTTACGCTGGGTCGGGTATGGAAACGTTGATTTATAATTTCGTTGCAAGTTTGTTTATATTTAGTTTTCTCAAGCAAAAATTGTATTCTTCGTTGTTTTTATCTGCATTAGTGATAGGATTACGTTTCGATGGATTTGTACTGGTAGTCGCCTTTTTATCCGCGGCATATATTTTTAATCTCTTTGGTAAGAAATATTTTAAAAATATTTTTAAGTTATTAATTTTTGCTATCATCATTTTTTCTGTGATCTCAATATTTAGGTTTATCTATTTCGATGAAGTTATTCCGCACGTGGTGAAAATGAAAACATTAAGTGATGAGAAACTAATTGCAGGCCTCAGTTACTTAATATCATTTTTATTTTTATTTAGCGTATCAGGGATTTTTTTGCTGATTGCCACATATAAGCAGTTTAAATTACGGCTTGGAGGATACCGTGAACAATTTTTTCTGTTACTTGTTTCGATTATTTTGATTTCTACAGTTACCGTTGGCGGTGGGGACTGGATGCCAACTAGCAGGTATTTAATTGTGCCAAGTATGTTACTCTTGTGTGTTATGGTTGCAGCTATGGGTAATGTGGAGAGAAGTAAAAGTAATAAAGTAAGTGTATCAATTATTGCGCCAATTTTATGTATTGCTCCCATAATATCCTTGTTTTTACCTCCACCAACACCGTTTCGGAACGGGTATTTAAGTTTGCAATCGCCGTCTACTTTTACCAGGCTTTTAAAAGAAGACGCACAGAAACTTATGACCCTCGGAAGGATTATTTCTATTCTAGATCATGAAAAAGTCATAGATGTCGAAAGTTTGTATACACGTTGGATAGGCTTTATCCCGTATGCGGTAGGTAGTGACATCCGTATTATTGACGAATTAGCTTATTTTTATCGATGGACGCAGGAAGAACTAGTTGGCTCTAACCGTACAAACAAAGTCGGCCATCTAATTGAAACCTTGCCACGAATTCAATCAGAGGGCCCTTCAGTGATCACGAATATCAGTTCTGCAAGATCCACTCCGTATTTGTCAGAACCCAAATTGACTCCCTCAGAAACGCTCAACGAACAAATCACCAGAAATGCAAATATATCTCAAGATTTAAGAAGTTTCTTAGTGGAAAATTATAGGATATTACAGATTTTAGACATGAATGGTGGAACACAGTTCGAAATATTAGTAAATAAAAATAGTATCTTAAATTAGTATACAAAAATGAGAAAAATCACATTATGAGCCCATTTATTTTTATTGTTTTTGCATCAATCGCTAATGCTTTAGCATCAATCTTTTTGGTATTAAATACTGATACATCTACATCAAATTCCTCAATCTCTGTTACTCGACACCTCTTTCTAGCAATTACATTTTTTGGTGTTAATTTCCTTCTATATTCCAAGGCGTTAGAAAAAATAGATATCAGTGTAGCCTACCCATTACTTGTGGTGATTAGCATCGCAATTATTTATACATTCTCAATATATTATTATGATAAGCAAGTATCGTACTCTCAAATTTTTGGCAGCGTCCTCATCGCCGCTGGCTTATATTTAGTTTTAAGGAGTGGGATTTCTTGATTTTACATTTGAAACGATGCGAGGTAATGAATGTTGCAATTATTAAAGCTGATTAGAGTTAAACATTGGGTGAAGAATAATTTTGTTTTCTTACCCTTAATGTTTTCCGTGGATTTGTGGTCAATCGGAAACCTAATCACAGTTTTTTGTGCATATATTTTACTGTGCCTAGCTGCATCAGCGACCTATGTTTTGAACGATATCTTGGATGTGCAAAACGATCGTAAGCACCCAATAAAAAAATACCGTCCGATAGCCGCAGGAAAAATAAGTGTCAAACAAGGTTTTTTCGTGATAGTTATTCTGCTATTTTTAATGGCATTTTTGATTTCACAAAATCATTTGCATCTATTCATTTTTTTATACCTCTTAAACACAACTTTATACAGCGTTTTAGCTAAACATTACCAGTTATGGGATATATTTTGTCTGTCTTTGGGCTTTGTGCTTAGGACCTATTTTGGCGCATACGTTTTGAATCTTGAATTAACAAACTGGTTCTTACTCGTCACGCTGTCAGTTAGCATGTTTTTAGCATGTGCCAAGCGCCTACGTGAAATTCAACTGGTCGGAACGAACGCACGAGCATCTTTAAAAAGTTACAGTGAGGAATCTATTCAGCATATGTTGATAGTATCATCCAGCTGCACAGTAGTGTTTTATGCGCTAGCTGCAGCCACAAGAGGTGAGATTATGATCTTATCAACTGCGGTGGTGATGATTGGAATTTTTCGGTTTCATTTTATTATGACGAAGGCGAAAGATGACTCTCCAACCGATGTTCTGCTCCAGGATAAACAGATGTATTTTATTATTATTTCTTGGGCTGTTTTATGTGCTGTAGGATTAGTTTATGGAAACTGAAATTACACTGAAGCAGCTTCCAATGGTAGTGCCTCTGCTGATCTGGCTGGCTACAGGTGTTTTGAAATTTTCTTTGTCCTGCTTTCGTACACGAAAAATCACTTTGAAGCACATTGGTTCGGGCGGCTTCCCTAGCAACCACACTGCAATCATTGTCGGCACTACAATGTTCATAGGTTTCATTTATGGGTTAGATGCGCCTGTATTTGTGCTTGGAATGGCAATTTCGATAATAATAATATTTGATGCTATAGGCTTAAGAAATGAGGTAGGTCGGCACTCTGTATATTTAAACGAGCTCAAGGGCGACAGTGAGTTCCGAGAGCGAACTGGGCATAGCCTACTTGAAGTGCTAGGTGGTGTATTATGGGGAACCTTGATAGCTTACCTGCTGTCGGAACTTAAATGGTAAATCTTCAAATAATCTCATGACTCAATTTAGTAAAATGTTCGATGTTGCTGTGGTCGGGGCAGGTCCTACTGGCATGCTTTGTACGAAGGTGTTAGCGGAAGCTGGACTTTCAGTGGCATTAATTTGTGAAAGAGAAAAAGGTCCCAACCGACATAATTACTTCAATTATTCACCTAATATACAATATGATCACTACAATGGTTTCGGTGGTGGCACCCATTTATGGGCCAATGTTTGTCGGCCGCACGATTTAAGTGACTATAAGAATTTTTCTGATGCGATCCTATACCCTGGCAATCAAGCTTACTTACAAGCTGAAAAATTCCTAGGTGTGGAAAATGGTTCAATATTTTGGCATTCTGCCACGCAACCGAAATTTCATGGAAATTGGATAGAAAAATTTAGTGATAAAGTAGAGTTTCTAGCATTTGTATATCCAAGAAAAATATATAAAATAACACAGTCAAAATTAAAAAACATCACAGGATCTAAGGTATTTTTACTTGATGGTTTTTTTGCGCAATCAATCAGAAAATGCTCGGATACCTTTTGTGTGAACTTGCTTAATGAAAATAATGGTGAATTATCTCAAATTCAAGCAAGACGAGTTATGATTTGTGCTGGAACAGTTGGTAGTGCATCATTAATCGAAAGAAGTATTATCTTCGACGAGTTACCAATTCATAAATTATCGCGAAATCAAGTGGGTCGAAATATTCATGAGCATTTTATGTTTACAATTGGAAGAATTAATTTTGATACTAAGGTCCTCAAACCCAAACCCAAGGCTATTGGAAATCAAATTGTAAAATTTGCTTTCAGATTAGTTGATTATAATGAAATCAACCACTCTATTTACGCGCTACCAGCACTTTCGGGGAGCTCAATAGATAAATCTGATCAGCTTCGTCAAATTCTGATTAACATTCAAAATCAGATTAAACGTAGCCCGTGGTCACTTCTCAAGCTACTGCTGTATCCAAACCTTATTTACCAGATCGTTGATGAAAAAATTCTAAAAGGGGGTAAGATTGAAACTTACGATTTGTGGACAGTGCTTCAGTCTAATCCAAGTGACGATAGAAAAATTGAATTCACGGATGACGGAAATCCAGCATGCCTTCATCTACAATTTGATCAGAATGACATCCAACACGTAACTGATTTGCAAAGCAATTTGAGTAGGTATATCAAGGATGGGACATTTGAAACTGTCGCAATAGATGAGATCATCCACAATGCTTCGATTTCGGCACACCTAGCAGGTTCATTAAAGCAAACCATGAGACCAGAAGACGGCGTTGTGGATGAAAATTTTGAATTACACGGATGCAGTGGGATATTCGTCGGCGATGCTTCTTCCATACCAGTCTCAGGCACATCCAATATCACCTTGACTGCTTGCGCCAATGCTTGGACGGCATCTAAGAATTTAATTAGTGGATTGAATTAATGAAAATATTAATTGTTTCCGAGGTAGGTTGGGGGTTTCTTCGACAAAGGCATCATGAGGTCGCCTTGCACTTCGCATCCAAGGGGTGGGAAGTGACTTTTATTGGGCCGACTTTATTTAGGATTCCTACACTAAAAAGAATTTTCAATAAAGTATCTAATTCTATTCAAAGCGGTGCTTCTAATAAGAATCTGGTAGCTGAGAGGGTGAAAATTGAGACGCCTGAGAATCTTAGAATAAAAAAGTCATTTATTATCCCAAATACGTTCTTTAAATATTGGAATACTGTTTATTCGAAGTATTTATTGAAAACTTCAAATTTTAATTTGATCTATTCATTTACACCCAGTGTAAACGAAATTATATGTGAAAAAAAAATGTGGGAGCGTCTTGTATTCGACATTATACATAATTGGTGGAATATACCTTCCAAGCCTGAGGATTTTGATAATAAGTTTGAATTTTTGATGCAAAACGCTGGTGCAATAGTTACCGACAGTTCTGACATATTTAAGAGGCTTAATCGTCGTCAACACAGCAAGCAGAAACATCTAATGCTACCAGGTCTTAATCTACCCAAAAATTATTCTGTTAAGCCCCGAACAAAAGATAATAATACATTGAAATTTCTGTTTTTTGGGAACTTACGACAGAATTCAGATATCGAATTGCTTAATAAGTTAGCGAGTATTGAGTATGTTTCAATCACAGTTATTGGGATTATGGATGCATCGATAATTAACCAAGTGGCAAAAGAGATTGAATATAGGGGCAGTATGTCTCAAGGAGAAATATTTGATATCTCAGCAGAATTTGATGGCTTATTGCTGCCATATAAACAAGATGCTTTTTCAACGACAATATCACCGGCAAAATTTTACGAGTGCTTGGTAATGGATAGACTTATAATTACGCGTTCTGATTTGAGTATTTTTAAAGGTTATGAAGATTACATACTCCAGCTAAATGACTTGGAACGTATCGACTATAACACGTTAAGATCTACAGTCGAACGACACGATGCAAACTTGAGTTATAAAGATATGTTGCCAGATCATTATACATGGGATGAGCGCTTAAATGGGTTAGATAAATTTCTGAAAGAGGGGTTAGACTTTGGATAATTTAACAAGAGAGGCTCAATTTCACGATGAAAGAGCGAATGTAGAAAGCGAAGGTGACCAAAGGCTAGGATATGTTTATTCATCTATGCAGGATGTAATGCAAATCCCAGTTACGCGCTGTGAAAGTGATGCACGTAGTGTACTAGAAGTTGGATGTTATCTAGGTAATAACAGTCGTCAATTTAGTAACAAACAATATCTTGGTGTGGATATAAGCCCAGCCGCAATTGAAATCGCTTCAAACAAAAACACAAATCAACGACACCAGTTTTTGGTTCATGATGCAAATCATCTTGAACAATTAGATGGTGAATTTGACTATGTATTTGGGAACGGAGTTATACATCATTTAAACTTAGATGCATTTAGTAACGGTTTAAGCACTATTTTGTCAGATACCGGTAAAGCTGTATTTTTCGAGCCGATGAAAGGGCCATTTTACCTCCGATTATTCAGATGGCTTACTCCGAAGTTGAGAACGGAAGATGAGCATCCGCTAACACCTGCCGACCTGAGAAAATTTGAAAAAACGTTCGATGTTGAAATTGACTATTATGGTTTTGCTCGTCCAATACTCCCTATGTTAACTGGAAACTTAAACTTTTTCATAAAAATTTCCGCAATTATTGATAGGATTTTGCTGAAATCTTTTCTGAAATCCCAAGCTTGGATAGTGATCATTACATTCACTAGGAGAAGACTATGACATATATTGGATCTGGCAAATTAGCATCCATTATTAATGGAAAAAAGAATTGCGGAGATATCATAGTGTGGGGTAGACGTTTAAAAAATACAAAATTATCTGATCTGAAATATGTCAAGAATAGCCAAGTAGTGTATTTAGATACAATTGATTTACACTCTTTAGATAGCACTTTTTTAAAATTGCGATTTTTATTTACTTTATATAAATTGGAAAAAATATTGATGCGCATTATACTTAAATTATGGTGCTCTAAGTTATGCCAGATACATATTCCAATAATTTCTGAGAGTAATGCTTGGAAAAACTTAACTGATCGTAATGGACAGAGAGTATATGGGCTCACTTATAATGGGGTAATTGATTTAATAGAGTACGTCGTGGAATCAGATATTTGCCTTATAACCTCTACAACCATAAAAAACATGCTTAAGAATAACAAGCTTGAAAAAAGTGAATTAAATGTATCTCAATCACTAAGCTTAAAAATGGTCAAAAACCTAAAATCATGTTAATAAAGATAATAGGAAATGGTTTTGGTGCGCAGGCATTAAAGTACTTTATAAAACAGCATATACCTAACGCTAAATTAGTTACATATATTCCTCAGAAGAGAATTTTGGTAAGTATAAAATTCCAAAGGAATTTGTACAATATGAAACAATTAAGTGACCCATCGCGATCATGGGGCGGGTTATTGTGTATGAAATATGAAGATGTTCGGGCTTTGACTGACTTAGGAATTGACCTGGGAACTGTAAAGGGCATGTCGAGTGAGGATCAAAACGCATATATTAAAGTGAATCCGAAAAGCTTCTTGGGAAAGTTTTCAATTTCCGATGTGGAGTATAAGTTTCTCCCTTTGGACTTTTTGACGAACGATGATGTGAAAGCAGAACTTCAGAATGCTGAAGAAGGCCCCGTGTATGTCTGCCTGGGAGCGCTATTGACACCGTTGTTCCTAGCGCGAGGCGAAATTGAAGCTAGCCGATATTGTTGCTTTGATAACAAAATGACTTTCCGAGACAGAATTGAAAATAATATAGAGAAAATCGATTACACAAGCGATGCTTTCCAATTTGTGGCAGATCGATTGATCGGTGGTGATTTAGGACATTCTGTTAGTTTACGACGGAGAGTAAGCTTTAGAGATGGAGCGGGCGGAGCTAAAGCGTACTACAATATAATGTCTAAGGGAGTATTAAGGCATATTCTTTCCATTATTAATCCAATGACATCTCATTCACTAAATGACCTAAAATATAGCTTCTCGATATTAGAACACCAGATAGATGTTACATCGAATATGAGAAGGCAGTCATATCGGTTTAGTGATTCTAGAATTGTTTTGGATCATGATTTGCCAAAACACTGTGTGAATGCGTTTCATTACCACAATTCAGTCAGTTTTGAAAAAGAAAAAGAATTTAATGACTTAAATGTTTATGTTAGTGATGCGGCTACTTTGCGAGACCTCAAAGGAGTAAACCCCGTAGGTAGTATAATTGCTCAATCTGCCAGAAAAGCAATGAACCTAATTGGCAAATAAATCGCATATCGCATTAATTTTACTGGCGACAGCAGGTTTCCTACCGTCTCTGTCATTTCAATATTTTTTCTCAATCCCATACGAACCTTACGTCTTTAAGGCGTTAGGTATGGCTTGTTTAGTGATTTCTATTATCATGCTGTCGGCAAATACTTTTAGGATCAGACGCGAGACTATACCCCTAATTTTTTGCTTCAGTGCAGTACACTTTTTTGCCTTAATTTCGGAAATAATCAACTCTATTGATTACGCGCTTATTGTAATTTTTCGATATATTTCTATACTAATTTTTTGTACAATTTTATTAAATTTAGACAAAAAATCTATGATATTTTTATTTAAAATATCTCAACGTTTCGTAATAGTTTTGATTGTAATAGCAAGCTTATTATTTCTTTCGGGTGGTCAATACGGCGAAAAATTTCCTTTACTTGGCATATATGCCAACCAATCTTTACTTTTTGAAGTAAATATGTTTGGCATCTTGTGCTATATTTTGTTCTTTTCGACGATGATCATAGAGCAAGAAAAACGTACAGTTGGCCGGTTTTATATATTTATCATATCGTTTTTTGGGATATTTGTGTCTTTTTATCGGACCGTGTGGATCACATTTGCTTTAGCTTTCTTCGTTCGCAATAAATTCTTGGCTATACTATCGTTAACTGGCGTGGCATTTTTAGTTATGAGCGATTTTGAAAAATACAGTAGAGCTTTTAAATTTGAACAATTCGCCACACTTACGGGGCGCGATGTACTATGGTCAGCGGCAATGGACACTTTCAAAAAGCACCCGTTTTTTGGAGGTGGCGAGCAGAATATAAGTCAATACATACACGAGTTTAAAAAACTTCCATGGGATTTGCACAGTTACCATTCAGTTGTTTTCGATATTATTGGAATATCAGGCGCAGCTGGAATTATAGGATTGCTGTTGTATCTTTTAGCAATAGTTGTGATGGTGGAATCCGTCAAGAATCTCGGCATATTCATACTGTTGTACATGCCTGCTTTGCTCAATACGTATTATCTTTTTGCACCGAATGCGGTAGGTTTCTTCAGTACAGTGGCCTTTCTTCTATTAGTTGAGCGCAACGGTGCGAGCAGAGGGACTACATCAAGTGAATAAAGTTTTGCAAAATTTTGCAGTGTTGATGTGCGTATATAGAAAAGATGATCTTGAATTATTCAAGAAAGCGGTAGAATCTGTGTTTGCAAATACGCACCAACCTGAAAACTTTTGTTTGATTGTGGATGGTCCTGTGGCGCCCTTTATGGATAATTTCATTAGAAATAATATCTGCGTGCGAAAAAATGTGACTGTTCATTGGAGGTCAAAGAATTACGGTCTAACAAGTTGCTTAAATTTTGGATTGATGCAGATCCATCAAGATTTTATAATTCGAGCCGACAGTGATGATTTAAATCTTCCTGATCGATTTGATAAACTCTATACAAAAATGAGGGATGGCTTTGACCTTGTAGGGTCCCATGCAACAGAATATGTCGCATCTGATGGCGCACAATATGAAAAAACATTACCTATAACTAGTGAAAAGATACGAGGTTACGCAGCGATGCGTAATCCATTTTTGCACATGACGGTATGTTATAACCGTGAGCTGGCCATATCGTTGGGTGGATATCCTGAAATACTTTACCGCGAAGATTATGGACTTTGGCTTAAATTTATTGGTAATAATGCACGGGTTGCAAACTTAGATGAGGTATTGGTGAGGGCTTCGTGGGGTGATAACTTTGTTAAACGTCGAGCAAGTGGCAGTGTAATAAGAGAGGAACTTAAATTACTGGTTTTGAAATTTCGTTATCTTCCAAGGAAGTATTATGTAAATATTATATTAGCATTTTTCTTGCGAGTGTTCCCACTACTTTTGGGAGGAAAAACCCTAGATTTTCTCTATAAAAACATTATTCGAAAACATAAAGGGAACCAGAATGGCAAATAGGAAAAATAAAATTATAATCCTAACACAAAATGATCCATTTTATCTTCCAGAAGCGATAAATTATTTTTTTGAAACGCTTAATGCCAATTATGAAGTGGCATGCATAGCGATATTGCCACAGTCAGTTTCTGGTAAGCGCCAATGGTTTTTCCAAAAGATTATTAGTACACTCAGAACTTTTGGATTGGTATTCTTTTTGAAATACTCGATTAAATATGTAACAAAAAAACTTATAATGCGACGCTCAATATTTAGGGTTGCGCAGAAGTTTGATATTAGTACGCTGACGGTGACTGGATCAGTCAACGACCGCAGAAATTTACAAGAGTTATCAAAATATAAGCCAGACGTCTTTGTTTCGATTGGTGCAAGCCAGATCTTCAAGTCGGAACTCATTTCAATGGCTCCGCTTGGTTGCTTGAATTTGCATACTGGATTGTTGCCGAAATATCGTGGGCTAATGCCCACGTTTTGGACATTGTTGAATGAGGAAGACTATATAGGGGTCTCAGTTTTTCTTGTTGATGAGGGGATAGATTCTGGACCTATTGTGGTGCAGAGGAAGGTCAGAATTGAGAATAAGTCGCAGAGTGAACTAATCAAATGTACGAAAAAAATAGGTATGGATTCAATTGTTGAGGCGCTTGAATTACTTCAAAAAGAAAATGTAGAGTACTTTCCTAATCGAGCAGAGCACGCCACGTACTTTGGGTTCCCGACTCGCCAGGATGTGTTGGAGTTTCTATCAAAAGGAAAACGGTTTTGAAGCGAGTTAATATCGCAACGGTGGACGTCGAGGATTGGTTCCATATTCTGGACCACGCAGAAACAGAGAGTGTGGAATCTTGGAAAAATTACCCAAGACGAGTTGAAATAGGTCTGAGAAAAATACTTGATTTGTTTGATAAATATTCAGTTAAAGGAACGTTTTTTATACTAGGATGGATCGCAGATGAGTACCCAGATTTGGTGCAGGAAATTTACCAAAAAGGGCACGAAATTGGTAGTCATTCTTACGCACATCAACTGGTGTATAAGCAAACATCTGATGAATTTCGCGATGACTTAATGCGTGCCGAAGAAGCGATAGAGCGCGCAACTGGTACGCGTCCGAAATTCTACAGGGCACCAGGTTTTTCAATTACCAAGCAAAGTTTATTTGCGTTGCGCATACTCATAGAGCGAAATTACTTGGCTGACTGCTCGGTATTTCCTGCACGACGCGCCCATGGTGGGTTGCCTCAGTTCACCACTCAAAAACCGTGCCGAGTTGTCATAGCGGGAGTTGGGGATATAATTGAGTTCCCAATTAATACCACACAAATATTTGGTAAGAAGTTCATTTATAGTGGTGGTGGTTATTTTCGATTATTCCCTGAATTTGCAGTTAAATATCTATTTAAAAGCAGCCTGTATAATATGAGTTATTTCCATCCGCGTGATTTTGATCCGGATCAACCAGTACTTTCATCGCTGTCAAAAAAAAGAAAGTTTAAATCATATTACAATCTGGCTGGTACAGAGGCAAAGTTGGACAAGTTACTCAGCGTTGAGGAATTTATTTCATTAGGTAGTTATTTGTCAAAAATAGAAGTAAATACATTGAGAAAGATACAAATTGATGATGTGTAATGAAGATCGAAAGATTGTGCTCGTAACTGGTGCTTCTGGCTTTGTAGCTGAGCATTTGATCCCAAAACTTAAAAGGAAATTAGATTGTATCGTTGTAGGTCTAGATCGTAAAAGCAAACCATCGGCCATTTGTGATTATTATATAGAAAGTAATTTAAATGATTTAAACATAGATATGTTCCAAGATATCCCGCCTATCGATGCAGTATATCATTTGGCTGCAGCTCGTGCAGATTGGGGGATTTCAGACGAGGAATATTTTTCTGACAATTATGATGCCTCTATTGCTTTATTGGAAGTTTGTGAGGCTTTGAGCATTAACGAAATAGTATTTGTTAGTTCAGTGTCAGTGATGCCACAAAATACACTCAATCCACAGTCAGAGCAATCGCCGATCGAACCAATAAATGCCTATGGGCGATCAAAAGCTGAAGCAGAAAAAAAATTTGAAGGGTTTGCTCTTGAGGACCCATCACGATCTATAAAAATTATACGTCCAGTAGTGCTTTATGGTCCGTCAGATCCAACGCAAACAGGATTATATCGCGCCGTTGATAATAATATATTCAGACTAATTGATGGTATTTTCAAAAAGCGCTTTGCCATTGTCGGTGATGGGGCAACGATTAAATCGACTGCATATGTAAATAACTTTGTAGCAGCATTGATGTTTATTTTAGATGAAAAGCCTGGTTTAGAAGTATTTGTGTACACGGATGAACCAACTAAGACTACGTTAGAATTAGTGCAAATCATAAGGCGCAAATTAGAGAAGCGTGGTAAAGGTTTAATGATAAATTATAAACTGGCAGTAGCCTTGGCTCAAATTTTTGATCCACTTAGTCGACTGTTAAAAATCAATTTTCCAATTACAAAAGCACGGGTCGAAACGTTTGTTCGGCCGACTAATTTTACAAGGGCAAGGCTTAATAAACTGGGATTTGAGCAACCAATTTCAACGGAAAAGGCGATCGAAGACACTGTAGATTGGTATAAGCAGTTGCGAAAAAATGATAATCTAGACTTTTTCTTCTTCAGAGATCGATCGCAATGAATGGTAACAAAACGAACATTCATTCCCTATTGCGAAAGTCATACATATTTTTGCCCACGGGAGAAACAATTGCACTATTATTCTCTAAATTACAGCCAAATTTCTCAAAAAATTCGATAATTATTCCAATAGATGAGAGAAGAACCCATGATCCTAATTCACAAAATCACAAAAGTTTACGCAGAATGTTCCTCCACAAGGCCAAGGTTATCCCTTTGGACAAGAACGCGTTAAGATATCCCCAAAAGTCATGTGTTATTCTATCCGTAGCGAGAGATTTGCATTTTGCATCTATTTTCAATCAAAAGGGTGATTTGAATAAAAGGGGATATTTAGTTAATACACTCTCATCTAGGCCAAGAATAAAGCGAATAAGTATAGGCTATTCTTTTTTAAGATTATCAAATGTAATATTCTTGTTTAAAAATAGGACTAGATATAATGATTTTTGTGCGTCAATCGAATATAACCATAAATTAAAAGCAATATTCAATCAGTCGCATAAAATCATTCTATCAGATTGACAACATAGAAATAACTAAATGGTGTAAAAGTATGATGAACGCTAATATCCTTGTCACTGGCGGTGCTGGTTATATTGGATCTCACGCATGCAAAGCTCTAAAGTCAGCAGGATTTATCCAAATTTGTATTGATAATTTGTCAACTGGGTGGGAGGATGCTGTGCAATTTGGTCCCTTTGAGCACGCAGACTTATTAGATAAAGAGAATCCGAAAAATTGTTTTGTAAATATGAGCCACAAGCAGTTATGCATTTCGCGGCCCGTAGCTTAGTAGGCGAAAGCGTTGAAAATCCTGCGATGTATTGGCAAAATAATAAGTTTTATAATAAAATTTTCTTAAGATATTTAAGTTTGAAGAATTTAAAAATAATTTTAGATATTATCTTTTAAGATATATTAATAATAATTGATTAATTATTTTAATTTGGTACTGTATTAATTTGATACTAATAAGATATGATATAAAAATGAAAAAAAATTCTCAAAATTTATATGGAAATAAGTTATTTTGGATCAACAAACGAATATTTGACATTATTTTGAGCCTATTACTACTTCCTTTATTTTTTACATTTGGAACATGTTTATTAGTTCTTAATGTATTTTTTAATCAAGGTAAATTGTTTTTCATTCAGAAACGTATGGGTAGGAATTGTGAAGTTTTTTTTGCAATTAAATTTCGTACTATGACACATGTTAAAGAAATTACTAGAAAATGTGATGATCCAATTGAAACAAATAGAATTACACCCTTAGGTAAAGTTTTACGTAAAATGCGTATTGATGAATTACCTCAAATTCTGAATGTTTTAAAGGGTGATATGAGTTTGATTGGACCTAGGCCA
>Ga0206125_10001318_pt1 | contig 29202 bp, 9 predicted proteins | sample Helgoland_Spring_4_FD_148598 | JGI IMG/M metagenome (GOLD analysis project Ga0206125, IMG submission 148598) | Pelagic subsurface seawater microbial communities from Kabeltonne, Helgoland, North Sea - Helgoland_Spring_Bloom_20160331_1 | ecosystem: Environmental > Aquatic > Marine > Epipelagic ... | reverse complement strand
GTTTTGATGCAGACATTGGTGCGTCCGCATCATCATTTAAATCTATAACAGCAACGTTTAAAAAGATGCCAGCAAATGTTCCTGTAGACTTAGAAGCACTTGCAAAAGAAGCGGCTTCAAGTGTAACTGCGGCGGCAGAAGGAGTAACTGGTACAGACTTAGCATCATTTAGTGTAGATACATCAATAGCAGACAATGCAATCAGTGATGCAACATCAGCAGTTAGTGCATTGACTGGATCACCAACAAATTTAGCAAATGCAGGTGGATTATCGAGTGCGGCATCGATTGTTTCTACAGGAGCATCAGCATCAACAGCCGCAGTAGTAGCATCTGGTATGTCTGCTTTACCAGGAGGACAGAAAATTGGTGGCAGTCTTGTAGATAATGCAAAAGGTTCTGTCAATGCAATTGCAGATGGACTAGGAGCATTATCATCTGAAGTAGGCAGTATTGCATCAGACGCATTCTCTGGAGGAGATCCAGGCGCAGGCATTAAAGACTTGTTAGGAGATGCTAGTAGCAAACTTGATGGGCTAACAGATACATTATCAGGATCTTTGAGTCCTGGAGCATCTGCCGCACTTGTAAGTGCATTGTCTTCTCTTACATCTGGTGGTGGCTCAACGATCACATTGCCTACAGTAGCATTGAATACGTTCGGTACTAGAGAAAGTCTTATGGGTCTTGTCAATCAAGTATTAGGAAATCCAAAAGTCCCAAGACCAAACTTATTAGGAAAAATTCCGTCTGCGGCTCTTGGTGCATTTGCATCACTGAAGGCGTTAACGAAAAAATTAAAGACAGCACAAAAAGCAGTAGCATCACAAGAAAAACAAATTGCGGCAAAACAAGCATCATATGCAGAACTTGTTACTTCTTTACCAGCTGGGTCTCCAGAAATTGCAGAAGCAAAAGCACAGTATGAAACGGCACTGAATTCACCTGCATATGCGGCGGCAATTGCAGAAGTAAAAGCAGTCGCAGAAGAAATAAAGCAAAGCACTGCACCAACAGTAACAGACAGTTCGTTAAATCAATTCCAAGATTTAGAGAATCTTATTACTGAGACATCCAACAACCAAACAGCACAAGTATTAAATAATCAAAGTACATCTAATGCGACACAGGCTAGTATAACAGCACAACAAACTGTTAATATACTTGACGATGGTTTAAACACGTATTCGGTTATCGAAGCAGGCGAAGGTCAACCAGTTATACCTGGAGCAGAAGAAGTAGTAGAAAACACTGTAGAAGCAGTTACTGGACAAGTAACTGATCCAACACCTCCAACTGATGGAGCTGGTAGCATGGGTGGATTCTTGCAAGGTGACTTTGGTCTTGGTGGCAACAGTGGCGGCGGTGGTGGCGAAGGCAATGCTGGTAGCACTAATTGGAAGTGGGATAACATTACTCAGAAATGGAAATTAAAATAGGATATAAATAATAGTATGGCAACATTCATAGGATTTTCAACAATAGGCGCAGATAAACCGAGAACGGTGAATCCTTTGCCTGTAAGTGCAACAGGTGTCAATAATGGTATCACAGATCCTACTGTTTTTGGTAAGAAATTTAAACTCTTAGACGAAAAACTAGTCATACAAGATTTTATTAATGCATTAAACATACGCAAAGGGGAAAAGGTTGGACAGCCTAACTACGGCACAACTCTTTGGGACTTTGTTTTTGAGCCAAACACAGCAGATGTATCTACTGCATTGCAAAATGAAATCCAACGAGTAGCAAGTGAAGACAGCAGAATCAACATTAATACAATAAGATCATGGCAAAGAGAAGAAGGAATCTTAGTAGAAGTGCAATTATCTATCAATCCTTTCAACAATGTTGGTGATATTGCTGTAGTTTTTGATCCAGATACTAACTCTGCAACTCTTTCATTCTAATAAAAAACCCTGGTTTTCCATAAAGATAAATACTTGTCATACAGGGAATAACTATGGCAACAAGTTCAAGGCAATCAAGTCTATTTGGAGTTAATGATTGGAAAGCAATCTACCAAACCTTTTCACAGGCAGACTTTAGAAGTTACGATTACGAAACACTTAGAAAAAGTTTTATCGATTACCTTCGTCTTTATTATCCTGAAAACTTTAATGACTACGTAGAAAGTTCAGAGTTTATTGCTCTACTTGATGTTATGTCATTCATGGGTCAAGGACTAGCCTTCAGAAACGATCTAAACGCCCGTGAGAACTTTATTGATACTGCTGAACGCAGAGACTCAGTTGTTAAGTTAGCCAACTTAGTTAGTTATACGCCAAAAAGAAATACATGTGCATCAGGCTATCTTAAAATACAATCAGTACGAACAACAGAAAACATTGTAGATGCAAATGGTCAAAATTTAAGTAATGTACCTATTACTTGGAATGATCCAGGCAACAACAATTGGCTAGAGCAAATGAATACTGTCATCAATGCTACTCTTATTGATACTCAACGAATCGGAAATCCAGGCAACACATCTGAAATTCTTGGCGTAAGTACAAGTGAATACGCAATTAATCTTCCAGCCAACACAAGTCCAATTGTTCCTTTTGTCTCACAAGTAGACGGAAACTCAATGAACTTTGAATTAGTAAGTGGAACGTCAATGGATAAAACATACGTTTACGAAAAACCACCAGCACCAACTAATCAAATGAATATGTTATATAGAAATGACAGATTAGGATTTGGTTCACCAAACACTGGGTTTATGTTTTACTTTAAACAAGGGACTTTACAAAATTCTACAACATCGTTTCAACAACAAATAGCAAACGAAACTTACAATATTGATACTAATGGTATCAATAATAGTGATACATGGTTATATCAAGTTCAGACAGATTCATCATTAAAAGCATGGGAACAAGTAGATAATGTTTATGCAGATGCATATTTACAAACAGAATCAAGTGTTAAGAAAATCTTCTCAGTAACTTCACGTGCAAACGATCAAGTCACTTATGTTTTCGGTGATGGTATATTTTCAGAGATACCCGTAGGTACATTTAGAGCCTTTGTAAGAAGCAGTAATGGATTAAATTATGTAATTGATCCTTCAGAAATGAATGGAGTATCAGTAACACTTAACTATATTAGCAGAACAGGCAAATCTGAAACACTTAGTTTACAATTAGGCTTGCCATTAACTGTTTCTAATGCACAAGGCAGAGAATCACTATCAGCAATTAAACAAAGAGCACCAACAAGATACTATACGCAAAATCGTATGGTTAATGGCGAAGACTACACGAACTTCCCATATACACTTTACAGTTCAATAATTAAAAGTTCTGCTATTAATAGAAGTTCTATTGGCGTATCTAAGAATTTAGATTTACTTGACCCTACTGGAAAGTATTCAAGTACAAATTCATTTGGCGATGACGGAGCGTTATACCAAGACAATGAAGATGGCTTCTTAACATTGCAAGTGAACAACACATCAGACATCATTCAATTCTTCACTGATGATTTAGCATCAGTACTTGCATTGAATCGTGCTAATCAGTATTACATACAAAATTATACACGTTATGCATATCCAGGAACAGGCGGTGGCAGTACTCTATATTGGAAAACAAGTTCAGTAGATTCATCAAGTGAATCTGGTTATTTTTATTCTAAGAATGGATCAAAAGAAAGTCCAGAGCCTCTAGGAATATTCACAACAACAAATGCAAAATATGCAACAACAGGTGCGATTGTAAAACTCAAAGCGCCAGACGGATTTTATTTCGATAGCAACAATCGTCTCGTTTCTGGTATACCTTCTGCAAGTCAGAAGAATTATATTTGGTCAACGATATTAAATGTTGTCGGAGATGGTAACAACTCTGGTCAAGGGTCATTTGCTAATGGCAAAGGTCCAGTAACTCTTAATGGTTTTGTACCAGACGGCGTCACGTTGACTGAAGTGATTCCTGTTTTTGATAATTCATTGTCTAGTGTAATCATACAAGAAGCAATTCTTAAAATTGAATTGCAACAAGATTTTACCTTGTTGTTTGATAACTCGTTGCTTGTTAACCAAGAACGTTGGTCAATTGGTTCAGCAACGAACACGAATTATTTTGTTAAATTTACTAGTTTAGGAAACAATCGTTATACTGTAACATATAAATCATTAACATATTATTTCGGTAGTGTTGCTGATACAAGATTCACATTTAGTAAAAATGAATTAGTATATGATCCTTTTACAGGAAAGATTATTAAAGACTTTATTAGTATTCTTGGTATCAACACAATATATGGTTCTAATACTGCATTGGGTGCAGATACTAAAGTTAATATTTTAGGACAGACTGTTGAATCTGACGGCTATGTAAATGATTTCCAAGTAGAAGTCGCGGCAACAGATGTAAACAACTCAACACTTATTTTAAATCCAGACTTCTTTAATGATATCACTGGGTATGTTAACAACGGCGCAAATATTGGTTTATATGTTTTCTTCAAAACTGTAACTGACCCTGTTAACTTAACAAGACAACTTATTGTTCCGAACACAGATATAATTTACACTTACGGAAATAAAACACAAATTGAAACTGTGAAGTATGAATTTCCAGTAGGTCAGTTGTTCTATGCATACACAGAAAATAAATTTTATAAAACAATACAAGATCCAACTGTAACTACACCGTTTTATGTTGTAACATTGCAAACAGATTATTCTGTTAAATCTGGTCGTCAAGCATTAGATTATCAATACAGACATAATGCAAATAATACAACTCGTATTGATCCAGCAACTACTAATATTATTGATTTATACTTAGTAACACAATCATATTATACAGCATATAGAAATTGGATACAAGACTCTACTGGTACAGTAACAAAACCAGAACAACCAACAATGAACGAGTTGCAAATTGCTTACCCGTTAATAAATGATTACAAAATGTTGTCAGATAGTGCAGTATTAAATAGTGTCACGTTTAAACCTTTATTCGGTGCAAAAGCAGATAGATCATTACGAGCAACTATTAAGGCTGTAAAATCAGCATCAACAAATGCATCAGACAGTGAAATACGAAGTGCAATTTTAAAAGAAATGGACACATATTTTAATATTGATAATTGGAACTTTGGAGATACATTCTTCTTCTCAGAGTTAAGTTCTTACTTGCATGAAAAACTTGGAGATATGGTTAGTTCAGTCGTATTAGTATCAAACGATCCAGAAAAGTTATTTGGAGATTTGTATGAAATTAAATGCAGACCGTATGAAATATTTGCAAATGCCGCTACTACAAATGATGTTGTAATTGTGGCCGCATTAACACCTGACACACTACAGTCTTAAGGACTATATAAAACATGGCAAGAATAAGAACACTACAGTTTTTACCAGAGATATTCAAAACCTCAACCAACGCCCAATTTTTAGGAGCGACCCTTGACAACTTAGTCAACAATCCTTCTACTACAAAAATGCAAGGGTATGTTGGTAGTAAGTTTGGTTATGGTGTTAACGCAAAAGATTATTATGTAACAGAGCCTAATGCTACTCGTACAGATTATCAACTAGCGCCTGGTGTTGCATTCTTAAACGAAAATCAATCAACAGCAAAAGACTTCTTAAGTTACCCTGAGTTAATAGATGCTCTTAAATTATCAGGTGGTGTTGTCGATGATAACAATCGCTTGTTTAACAGTGAATTCTATTCTTGGGACTCATTTACTAACTTAGATAAATTAATTAACTTTACTCAGTATTACTGGATACCAGAAGGTCCTCCAGTTGTTTCAGTTTCATCAGCAACTGTCTTTGCAGAAACTGACTATGTTGTAAGTGATGTAGGAAATGCATATAATATTAGATCAGTAAATTCTTTAACTTCTGCATTAAACCCAACACTTACTTTGTTACGTGGTGGTACTTATAGATTTGCAGTTAACCAAGACTCTCAGTTTTGGATTCAAGGTGTGCCTGGAGTAACAGGCTTAGACGGAGCACAAAATACTAGAGAAGTTTTGGGTGTTAACAACAATGGTGCATCGCAAGGATTTGTTACATTTACAGTGCCACAAAGAAATGCACAAGATCAGTATTTGTTTCCAGGAAACAATTTAGTTGATGTAGTAAGTAACGAACTATTTTCTGACATCAATGGCAAAACTCTTTCTGAAATAGGCAACATAGATGGTGTAACATCACTTGAAAATCTTACTGTTATGTTTTCTGAAACATCAGAGCCAAACGAAGTAGGATTTATTCAATCATTTTTTGATGAGAATGGAGCAAACTACGATGTTAATTTAACATCAACACAAATTGTTGCTCCAGTTACTTTAGCAATTACTGAAACAACAGCAGACACAGTTATTACTTCTGGCTCTACTGAAAATTTAGTACTTAATCAAACTGTAACATTTTCACAAGTAGGCACAACTCCTTTAATTGGTGGTGTAGATAGCGATACAATTTATTATGTAAAAGAGATTGTTAGTCCTTCTGTTTTTAAAATCTCAGAAACATTGAATGGTCCAGCAATATCATTAACACCTGAAACAGGAACAATGACTGCAAACATTAATGAAGGCTTGTTTGAAGAAGGCTTTTATACAAATGTTAATGAAAACTTTTATACAATTACATATGTTGGAGATGCAACAAACCCAACTATTCGTTTGATACCAGCTGGTGTAATTCCAAACGAAGAAAAGATTACTGTTCAATTCGGTACTGAGTATATCGGATTAGAATTCTATCGTAGCACACTTGGTGTTATTACACAAATTCCATATTTGTCTGCTATATTAGATACATTGTACTACCAAGATGGTACAGATCCAAACAAAGTAGGCACAATAAGATTAATCGAAAGTAACACGAATAATACAATTGATGTTGATGTAGATATTATAGGACAAAAAACATACACGTCTACAAACGGCGTAGAATTTACAAATGGTCTTAAAGTAGAATTTCAAGGAGATATTACTCCTACAAGTTACTTGACAGGTGAATATTATGTTGAAGGCGTAGGGGAAGCAATACAACTTATTCCAACTACTGATTTAACTGTGCCAGAAGATTTTACTGGAACTGAATTTATTCCTTATGACACGTTAAACTACTCTATTGGCAACTTCGATGTTGAATTGTTTATACCAGTAGACCAAGACTATATTACTATTGCTAGGACTGCTATTAATAGAAATGCATGGTCAAGATCAAACAGATGGTTCCATATTGATGTTATCAATGCAACGGCAAAATACAATGATAACCCATCGATCATATCAACTTATGTTACAGGCAATAATAAAGCAAAACGCCCGATCGTTGAGTTCTATCCAAATTTAAAACTATTTGATTCTGGTACAGAAGCAAAAGCGCCAGTCGATTTTATTGATACTCGCACAACAAATGCATTTGCTGATGTAGCAAATCAACAAGCATACTATCCAGATGTAGAATCATACACTAATTATACTGCAACAATTGCGGCTGTGACAAACGCCACAACCACAACAATAACTATTCCAACAACTGATATTTTGAAATCGTTCCAAAAAGGTCAATTTGTTGCAGACTCAACTAACTTACTACCAAGAAATACTTCTATTGATAGTCTTGCAGTTATAGGCACAAACACTGTACTAACTGTTTCTTGGGAATCTAATACAACATTTGGAACTACGAGTGTAGCATCAATTGTTGGGTCTGATGATGCACTTGCAAACTATCAATTGTTTTCTGGTGCTAGAATTGCCTTTGTAGCAGATACTAATTTAGAAGTTAGAAATAAAATTTATGTTGTTGGCTTTTCAACGATTACTCCAGGTTCAGTACCTATCATTACTTTGTCAGAGTCAGTTGACTCACCAGCCTTAGTTGATAATCAAACAGTAGCACTAAGAGGATATTATAATCAAGGTTCTACATTCTGGTTTAATGGTACAGTATGGGAAGAAGCACAACAAAAACTAACAGTCAATCAAGCACCATTGTTTAATATCTATGATAAAAACAATGTGTCATTTGGTGACCCTACAATTTATCAAGGCACTTCATTTATAGGTAATAAATTATTTGCTTACGGTGTAGGTACAGGTATAAATGATCCGATATTAGGTTTTCCTGTACGTTATTCTGATATCGTCAATCAAGGTGATATTAGTTTTGATGTATCATTAAACGTTGATACATTTTCATATGTTACAGGAACAACTCCAGTAACACAAAACGTAAATACAGGTTACGTGTATGATTATTCTACACGTACAACAAAGACCCGTGAATTAGGCTGGCAAACAGCCATTGCCCCCTCAGTTCAATATCAAATATTTGAACTAGAATATACAGCAGGGACCACAGCAGAATTCACGTGTGATGTTGCAGTTATTCCCTATGATTCAACTGTGACTGCTCAATGGCCAAACGTCCAAGTTTACCTTAATAATGTATATCAATTGCCTAGTACTTACACTGTAACATCTACTGATAAAACAACGACAGTGACGTTTAATACTGCGCCAACAGTAGACACTCCTATACAAATTTTGTTGTTAAGTAATCAACCTTCGACAACAGCATATTATAGCATACCTATTAATTTAAGCAACAACCCATTTAATGAAAATTTAAAAGTTGCTGACTTGGGTGACATTAGATCACAGTACCAAGACATCTTTATTAACAATCCAAATTCAACGGGTGTTGTTTTCGGTGCTAACAACTTAAGAGACTTGGGTAATCTTGTTCCATATGGTAACAGTATTATTCAAAACTCTGCTTCATTAGTGTTGCCAAGTATATTTTTACGCAAGTCTAATTACAATTTGTTTAATGCTTTACAATACAACTCACAAGAATATACAAATTACAAACAGTTAGTTGTTAAAACTGTTAATGATATGGATGTGACTACCACGTCTACACCGAGTAAAATATTAGATGATGCATTAAACATCATTGTTAAATCTAAAACGGAAGATACATCATTCTTTTGGAGTGATATGTTGCCATCACAGGCACCATACAAAACAAACACATACACGTTTGCTAACGCATTGCAAGAATCGATTTATCCGTTATCACAAACATATAATTTTACAACAGCAAACTATAATGGTGTTTTAGTTTATCTTGCAAGAACAGTGTCAGGTACTGTAACAACTACACAATTAATTAAAGATGTAGACTACACAGTTTCATCTACTTCGCCATCGTTGACTGTCACTTTGAGTTTGCAACCAAATGATCAAATAACTATTAAAGAATACAATCAAACATATAGTTCATATGTTCCAAACACGCCTACTAAGTTAGGTTTATATCCTAAATGGCAACCAGAAGTTGTTTTAGATCCAAACTATCAAACTCCTACTTACATGCTAAGAGGACATGACGGTTCGTATACATCTCTGTATACACTTGACTATACGCCAGCAACAGGACTTACTGATTTTAGAGATCAAGCATTATTAGAATTTGAAACTAGAATTTATAATAATATTAAGTTAAGCACAGAAGTACCAATAAAAGATTATGAAGTATTGCCAGGGTTTTTCTCAGACTCTACATATTCAAGTGATGACTTCTTAAAGATTTATAGTGCAAACTTTTTAAGTTGGGTTGGTAAAAATAGAATCGCTTATAAAACTCAAAAAGGATATACAAAAGCAAACGAATGGTCTTGGAACTATTGGCAGTCTGCTAATAAATTAACTGACACTCCTATCGACCAAGGTTATTGGAGAGGTGTGTATGAATACTTTTATGGTACATCTCAACCAAACATAGCACCATGGGAAATGTTAGGCTTCTCACAGATGCCAAGTTGGTGGACAGCACAATATGGTCCAGCTCCATATACGAGTGAAAACACTATATTATGGAATGACTTAGAAGCGGGTATTATTTATAATACAGGCGGAACAACTAGTGTTACTGTAGAAAAATTAAAACGTCCTGGTTTAAGTAGAATTATTCCAGTAGATGAATATGGAGACTTAAAATCTCCAATGCAGACGTTAATTGGCAACTACGATCAAAACTTATTTCAACGTGAATGGAAAGTAGGTGATGATGCACCAGCAGAATTCTCATACAGAAGAAGTTCATCATATGCTTTTGACTTGATGAAAATCTTTGCGTTGACTAGACCAGCAGATTTCTTTAATTTAGGCGCAGACTTAGACAACTATAAGTATAACACAGAATTTAAACAATATCTAGTAGATGACAGAACTCATTTAGACATCAGTGATATTGAAATATATGGTAATGGCACAGCAAAAACAAGTTACATCAACTGGATCGTTGACTATGAAAAGCAACAAGGCGTAGATGCAACAACAACTATTACATCTTTGTTAAACAATGTTGATGTTCGTTTAATATATAGACTGGCTGGATTTAGTGATAAAACATTATTAAAATTCCTTGTTGAAAAAGTAACACCAAACTCAAACAATTCATCATTGTTAATACCAGATGAAAGTTATCAAGTGTTGCTACATGATAATCAACCTAATGATGAAATTAAATATTCAAGTGTTGTTATTCAACTTGTGAATAATGGTTGGAAAGTATATGGTAATTCACAGAATCAAGCATACTTTACAATTGATCAACCAATTTTGGGAACAGGCACAACAACTATATCAGTTGATGATTACTCAGTAGACATTGTAAACAAATACACACAATCAGATGTACAAGAAAAAATTGTACCGTACGGCACACAATTTTATACATTGCAACAACTGTCACAGTTCTTAGCAAGTTATGGTTCATACTTAACACGTAAAGGTATGGTCTTTGACACACTTGAAAACTCAGTTACTTTAAACTGGGAACTGATGATCAAAGAGTATTTGTATTGGGCACAATTTAATTGGGAATCTGGATCTATTATAACTATTGGTCCATCTGCCAACACATTAAAAATTGAAAAAGAGAGTGATGTTGTTCAACCTTTAACAATTCAAAATGAAAACTTCTTGTTAAATCAAAACTTGTATCAGATTGCAACTAAAGACTTAAACATAGAAAGACTCGATACAAAATTTGAAGTTAAAACATTGAATACTGGCGATGCAATGTCATATGGTCAATTTCAATTAAGTAACTTAGAACACGGTATCGTGTTTGATAACACTACATTGTTTAATGATGTCATCTATAATCTAGTTACTGGACTTAGACAGAATAGACTTTACCTACGAGGCACTAAAACTGCTGAATGGGACGGTACCATGTTTGCGTCTGGATTTATTCTTAACCAAGACAACATCAAAGAATGGACATCTACACTTGTATATCCTAAAGGATCTATTGTTACATACAAATCTAAATTTTGGACAGCAAATACAACAGTACAGCCGTCAGCAACATTTGTAGATGGTCAGTGGACACTAACAGATGCAGATCAGATTCAAAAAGGCTTGTTGCCTAACTCTGCAACACGTTCATATGAAAGCACACTGTATTACAACAGTAACAAAGCAAACTTAGAAAACGATGCAGATCAATTAGCATTCTCTTTGATTGGCTTTAGACCTAGAGACTATCTTGCATCAATCAACTTGACTGACATTACACAGGTTAATGTTTACAAGAATTTAATTAAAACAAAAGGAACACCTAACTCAGTTTCTGCTTTTAAAGGTGCAACATTACCTTCAGGTGGTATAAACTATGATGTTTATGAAAATTGGGGAATTCAAACAGGAGAGTTTGGCGGAACACTTAATCATAATTTTGTAGAGTTCTTAGTGAATGAAGCAAAGTTAACAGGTAATCCTTCTATAGTTGCATTAATAGATAATGTTGCAACTCAAGGATCAATGCAAAACGTATCACTTGCGAATCTATTTAATTACGCACGGGCTCCTGAATCTGCTAACATATTAGCAGAACTAGCATATGAGCCAGAAACTAAGTTATACCCAACAGCAGGCTTTGTTAATTATAACGATGTTAAATTAGCGGCGTATCACTTTGCTAACTTACCACAAGCAGTTAACTCAAATAATACATTAGTGCCGATCAATGATTTTTATGTTAGAGATTATGCTTGGTTAGCAAACTTCAAAGAAAAGTGGAGAGTGTATACTTGGAAGCCAGTTGGTAGGGTCGTAGGCATTACTCCAAATTTAAACAACACAACTACAATTACATTTGCTAAACCTCATGGTTTAAAACTATTAGATCCGTTTGCAATGATTAACGTAGCATCTAGTATTAATGGTTATTATATTGTTACTGTTGTTAATGATTTAAATTCAATAACTATTAATTTGCCATTGAGTCAACCACCACAAACATTAACTGGTAATGGTTTAGGTTTGACATTTAGTGATCAACGTGTAGAACAACCAGCAGACATTAATAATTTAGATTTAAACGAAGCAGAGTTTGTTAAGAATACTGTATGGGTAGATGAAGCCGAAGATGGAAATTGGGGAGTTTATCGTAAGTCATTAAACTATGGCATGACAACAACTTTAAATCGAGCAGACGGACAAACATTCGGTAGTGCTGTTGCGTATATACCAGACACATATAGTTATTGGTTAGGAGACTCAGCAGTCGGTCGAGTTTATCGTTATGTTGTAGATGATACTACTGGTGAATTTGTACAAGATACAGACAGTGATAATATATTACCTATTAGCGGAGCAAGACCAACATTCGGTACAGCAATCGCATACTCGGGTCGTTTGTTTGCTATCACAGAAACAACTGATGGTACTGGTTTTCCCGTAGGTCGTGTTTACATCTATACAGTAAACGATTCAGTTATAGATGATGATCCAGTTTTATTACAAACTATCACAGTTGGTGCAGGAGCAGGTACTTGCATTTCTATGAGTGATGATCAAAATTGGATTTATGTTGGTGACCCACTAAACAATCAAGTAATAAGACTTAGCAGAGAACGTATTCCATTATCAGCAGGTTACTTTACTGCAACTGAAACATATGAAATTACGTCATTGGGTACAGAAGTTGGTGCCAGTGATATTACAACAGGACAATCTTACGAGATTTTGTTCCCTGGATCAACAGAATTTACTCAACTCGGTGCAGTAGACAATGAAGTTGGTACTACATTCACAGCAACAACACCGCCAGCAGGATTTGTAGCAGGTGATGGTATTTGTTATGAAAATCCAACAGACTTTACAGCAATCGGCGCAGTAGAAAACAAAGTAGGAATTTTGTTTGTTGCGACTGGTATCGGTTCTGGCACAGGTACAGCAAATCAAGTATCATACACTGACTCTAATGAAGAAACAGAAATCATATCTCCTGTAGGGGCAGGTGGATTTGGTTCTTCAGTTGCAACTGATGCTAACGGCGATACAGTTTCAATTGGTGCTCCAACTTTAACATCTCCGGAAGGCAATGCTAATTGGGGTACAAGTTATGTTTTCTCACGTGCAATACAAAACTTTGAATCACAATATAATTCAATACCAAATCAACCTCATGTATTTGAAATAGCATGGGACGAATTGTTCGTTGCTAGAACAGCAACTAATGTAACAAGTAATGTAATTACATACACTGGTACTGCATTAACTGAAAATACTGCAATAGTCTTTAGTTCAACTGGAGTCTTTGGAGATTCTGGTATAAGTCCTAATCAAGTTTATTATGTTAAAGAAGTTGGCGTTGGTACAATGTCACTTAAAACAACTAGATCATCTAGTACAGCAATCACATTAGAAGATGATCTTACTCTTAATGCTATTATTCTTGCACAGAACAATAGTGCAATTAGACAAGTCAGTGTTAACGGTACAATTGTTGATGACAATAATTATGCAGTGACAGGTCTAAATGAATTTAAATATTTCGGAACATTAAGAGCAGGTGATATTGTTACTGTAAGTACATCAGTTTCTACATTAGTACAAACAATGATTCCAGATGAAGACACTAGAGTTGGTACTCAATTAGGTTACGCAACTGATATGACTTCATATGGCAGTGAAGTATTAATCGGTGCACCTGGCGAAATTCGTATGCTAGGAACAATACAGTCTGACGGTTCAGTTTATAGATACACAAATGGTGGTGGAAAATACGGCTCAGTTATAGGTACAAGTAAGTGCTTACTAACTGCTGATCGAAATCTTTTAATTAACGGGTACTTAGTTAAACTCGTAAATGGTAGTACTGCTACTGATGTAGCAAACGTCATCAATGCTACTGGTATCACTAATATTCAAGCAAGTGCAACTGATGGTAAACTTATCATATCAATTATCAGTGCAGGTCTAGCATTGATTAATGAAAAATTATTATTACAAGCAGTTGATACTGCTACATTATCTGATCTTGGATTAGTTCTTTATACAGAAACACAAAACATTACTGCACCACATAATGACAGTAGAACATTGTTTGGTAACACGATTAAATTTAATGAAAAAGATTCAGTAGTAATTTCTGCTCCAGTAAGTACAAGATACTTAGGCACAACATTTGATTTCACTGATGATGAAAACTTAGACAACGATACTATCTTTGATAATAACGCAACTCGTTTTGTTGACACATGGGAGAATGCTGGTGCAGTCTACATGTATGATTATCTTGCTAATTATAATGGTTCAGTTGCAGATCCAGGTCAATTTGTGTATGCACAAAACTTGAACAGCAAAGAACAAAATTATGGTTTTGAACCAGAATACGGAACAGCATTAGATTTTAATGCAAATCAAGTTGTGATCGGTACACCTAACTTGAGTTACGGAGATTTAGAAGGACAAGTTAATTTATTCCAAAATGCAACAGGCATCAAAGATTGGACATTATACAGAACACCTTCAAAAACTGTAGACATAAACAAAATACAAAATGCACAAATTTTTAGTGCAGAAACAAATGATACATTAATTAATTTAGATTATATTGATCCGATGCAAAATAAATTGCTCGGTGTAGTAAGAGAAAACCTTGACTATGTTGACAACGTAGACCCAGCACGATATAATGCTGAGATTGATGGAATCAATGCAGGGCTTATATGGGGAACTGATCATGTCGGTGAACTTTGGTTCGATACGTCAACTACTAGGTGGTTAAACTATCATCAAAATGATAATGTATACAATGCAAGTCGTTGGGGGCAAGTATTCCCAGGATCAGATGTTGCAGTATATACATGGGTATCATCAAATAATGTACCAAGTCAATACACAGGTGCAGGAACTCCTAAGAACTTACAAACATATAGTATTGAATCGACACTAAACGCATCAAATGTAGTTACTCCTGTCTACTATTTCTGGGTACGAAACACAGATACTGTAATGAGTGCAGAAGGCAAGACATTATCTGACACTAACTTAGAATCATATATTAGAAATCCAACATCATCTGGAGTGTCATATGTTACACCATTGTTGCCAAATGCATTTGGATTATATAACTGTCAACCATATATAAATGTTAATGATAGTGTATTCCATATAGGCTATGCAACAGGCAGTAATGACGATCCATCTCACCAAGAATTTAGTTTGATAAGAGATGGTGCTGATGACTTTTTGCCTGGTCTGCCAAAATTTGGAATACAAACAGAAGCAAACAGACCAGAAGGTTTATATGATCGTTTATTAGATTCATTCTCTGGAGTAGACGAAGTAGGTGCAGTTGTGCCTAATCCATATTTACCAAAAGCAGTACAGTCAGGCGTACTGCAAAGACCAAGACAGAGTTTCTTTTTCAATAGATTCTTAGGCTTGAAAAACTATTTAAAATATGCTAATACTGTATTAGCAGATTTCCCAATCTCAGAAACAAGAGAAAATGCTACATATCTTTTCCAAACAGGAGAATTTTATGACACTACAAATTATTGGTCATATGTCAACTGGTGGTTACCAACAACTAACCCAGTAGGGCAATACAATAACAACACTAAGTCATCTGTCTCAGTACCACTTTATGCTGATCTTTCTGCTCTTACTGTTACTATAGGAACAATTGCTAGAGTTGAAACAAACGGTGAAGGCAAATGGGAAATGTATCGTTACGATGGTAATGATGTTTGGACTCGTATCGGTTTAGAAAACGGAACACTGCAATTTAACATATATCTTTGGGACTATGCATTAGGCAAAACAGGCTTCGGTGATAACTTCTTTGACACTGATTCATTTGATGAATACCCAAGTGAAGAAACACGTTGGATCATTCGTGCATTAAACGAACAAATTTATGTTGATGAATTAGTTGAGTTCAGAAACAAATCATTGATTCTTTTATTTGAATACATTCAAAGTGAAGCAGATGAATCACAAAACTACTTGCCTTGGTTAAACAAAACTTCTCTTGTTGATGTCAGTCATACTATTAGAGAATTAAAACCAATACAAAATTATTCATCAGATAATCAATTGTTCTTGTCAAGTTATATTAATGAGACAAAACCATTTCATGTAGTAATTAAAGATTTCTTGTTTAAGTATACAGGTATAGACACATATGACGGCAACGTTACAGACTTTGATTTGCCGGCCACTTGGGACAGTGCAATAGAACAATTTGTTTCTCCCCAGTTATCATATAAGAATGTAAACAACACATCAACGTTCTTGCCAACAAATGCTATTTGGCAATTACCACAATATAAAGATTGGTTTAATAATTACGGTGTGTCAATTACCGGACAAACAGATTATCAAATTACTTTGCTTTCTGTTTATCTGCCTATTGGGTCTTCAATTTTATTCGTTGACAATGCATCAGGCTTCCCAATCAATGGCGTCATACAAATTGGTACAGAAAAGATATCATACTCACGTGTTGACAGAGCATTGAACATGCTAATTGGTTTACAAAGAGGATTTGATGGCACAACGCCATTAGCACATGTACCTGGAGCAGAAATCTTTATTGATCTTCCTGCTGTAGTAGTGCTAGATGGTAGTAAAAACTATGTTGAGCCACCTCAAATTACAGCATACATTGATACAACTGTCTACCCAGCACCAAGAGTTGAAGCACAACTTGAAGCAGTGATGAGTGTTGATTCTGTTGTCAGTGTGAAAGTTATAAATCCCGGAGAAGGGTATGCTGTGTTACCAGAAATTAGAATTGCACCAGCAGAACAATTGTTCTTTACTAATGATGATATCAACTCTACATTAAATACAATTTCAGTTTTTGCTCCAAATCTACAAACTGGTGATTTAATACAATACAAAGATGATACTGTATCGTCTGCATCAGTTACTGGGCTAATAAACAATCAATGGTATTATGTTAATATACTTGAAACAAACCCATCAACTGTTATTGCTTTGTACACAAGTTATAATGAAGCAGTCTACGAATTTGATAGAGTAGTCTTCTCAACTGGAACAACTGATGGCAACTTCCAATTAAATGTTGGTGCTAAAGCATCAGCAATTACAAATGCAACACCAGTTAGAGAAAACAATATTGAATTAAAATTTGATAGAACTACTTACACATCTCAAATCTTAGATTGGGAAGCAAATGCATTCTACGGTTCGTTTTTTGCAGGTAGTTATTTTAATAGTGAGAACGTTTCAAGTTCTGCAATTTCATTACAAGCAACTGCTCCTCCAATTGAAAATATTAAGGCTTCAGCACAGGGTGCAGTTTTAGAAATTGTTAATGCTGTTAATGATCAAACTGTATCATATTCTACGTTTGCTCGTAGAGTTACAAACACAGTAGCAACTGGAAATAAAATTCGATTAAACCCATATGATGACGCAACTGGTGAATTAAACTCATCTGGTTCTACAATTGGTTTCACTGTTGGCATGCCAATCAAATTTACTGGAGCAGTAATAGGCAATATTATAGTGGATCAAGTTTATTATGTCAAGTCTATTATTGACATTACAGATTTTACAATTAGTGAAACAGTAGGCGGTCCTGTATTTGTTGTAACTACTGAAACTGCATCAAGTGCAGGTATGTTTGCATATGCAGGTATAGTGACAGACACAGCAGTAGTTACACTTAACTACCCTGGCTTGCTGACAGCAACTGCAACTAATGGAACAACAAACACAATAACGATTCCACAAAGTCTTATCGGTACAGGCGGAACTAATGGTTTTTATCCAGGTATTCCTTTATTCTTTGTAGGCGATGTGTTTGGAGACATAGTTGAAAATGACGTTTATTATGTAACGACAGTCCTCGATGATGAAACTATTACGATTAGTACGTCAGTCACAGCAACTAATACTACACTTGTTGGCACAGATAGTGCAACAGATAGAATAACAGTTCTTTCAACAACTGGTCTTACTGTTAATGACCCAATTGTCTTTAATGACTTTCTTACATTGCCTAGCACTATCATAACTAATTATGGTAATATTGAATCTGGTAGAATTTACTATGTGAGAGAAATTGTATCTTCAACTCAGATTATAATATCAACTTCGATTAATGGATCAGCATTTGCTGTGACTGATGTTGGTGTCGTAACTGCTGGATCATTTGTGCCCGGCACAACATATCAAATCGTAACTGCAGGTACTACTGACTATGTACTACTTGGTGCGGCTAACAACAATGTTGGCACTATATTTGAATCAACTGGTGTAGGCACAGGTACAGGTACAGCAACAACTGATACTGGACTATTAACAAGTCAAGCAGATGTATTTGATTTGTCAACTGCGACTGGCTCAATGACAATGAATGTGTCATTGCCAATATCACCTGGACAAGTTAACGGACAACAATTTACATTCTATGATACTTCTAAGTATTATACAAACATTCCAACTACAGCGGCTTCTGTATCGAATCAATTGACAAGATCATTGGGTGCAACAATTGCCACTGTAAATAGAATTGCATTAAAAACACAAGATGCTCGTACAAGCAACTTCTATATAAACATGCCAGTAGAGTTCGATACTGCTACAGGCGGACTTTCAACAGCAACTCCATACTTTGTTACTGAATTTAGTGATCGTATTGTCGAAGCAGGCGATTTTGTTGTAGGACAAGTATACACAATTACTACTGTAGGGACAACAAACTATGTATTAATTGGTGCAATAAGCAGTTCAGTAGGTATTACATTTACAGCAACAGGTGTTGGAGCAGGTACTGGTACAGCAACAGTTAATCCAATAACTGTATTCTGTAGTTCAACTTCTTCGTCTGGTAATTTAATTACATGTTCAGACACAAGTTCACTTTGGATTGGTATGCCGGTTATCTTTAGTGGCGCAGGATTAGGTGGAATAACAATCACTGATGAATACTTTATTAAAACAATAGATAGTAGTACTACATTTACAATTAGTGAATCTATTGGTGGCGCCGCATATACGTTGACTACAGACAATGGAACGATGACAGGTTTAGGTAGTGACTATATTACTGTTTCTACTTCTGCTGGTGGAAGTGATGTTACTTTATCAGATAGTACAACAGCATTTAACTTGACTCAAACACCACAAACATTTGCAGAATTTGATATAGGATTTAAATTAGGCGGTTACTCAGTCATTATAGGCAGTGGCGGTACAGGCTATGCAAATACAAACAAAATTACAATACTTGGAACTAGCATGGGCGGAGCATCTCCTGCAAATGATGCGACTTTAGAAGTCAACACTGTTGATGCAAATGGAGCAGTCACAAGTTTGATTGTTTCAGGTGATCCAGAAGACTATGTAACAAAGTATTATTTAAAAGTTATCAGTCAAAATCAATTAGAAGTTTATTCTGATGCAAGAATGACAACGCCAGTTAGTGGTATAGGATTTGACTTTGGTGGATTTACATCAACTAATGTAACTGCTATAACATCAACAGCATACACAGTTGCTGACTCCACATCTTTCGTAGTGAATGATACAGTAGTCTTTATGAGTTTAAGTACAGCAGAGCAAACTGCAAGTGGCTTAGCAAACAGCACAGAATATTATATAACAGATATCACAGGAAACGATATCAAAGTAAGTACAGAGCCAGGTGGCAGTGACATTGTTCCTGTAACACCAGGAAGTGCAGAATTTACAATGTCTAAAGCAGGTAGTTATGCATTCTTACCAGAACCATTCTACTTCAATCAGTCTATTGTAAAATATCTAAACAGAGTTTACAGATGTGTTATATCAAATGACGATGAAGAATTTATTATTGGTAAGTGGGAAGAATTAAGAGCAGATAATAGAGTATTAAACGCACTTGATAGAGTAGAAGGATTTTATCAACCAACAGTTAACATGCCAGGGCTTGATTTGACTCAGTTGTTTGTTGGAACAACATATCCAAATGCAGTTTACTTAGGTAATGCATTCGCTCCAGAAGATCAATATGCACTTGACATAACATTAAAAGATGAAGCATTTTATCCAACAGGCGTTGCGATACCAGCAATATTATGGGACGGCACTCAATACTATGCTCCTGCTAACTTTACGAATTACACAGGCGTAATTACATCAATTGCAGGAACTTCATGGGCGACAAGAGACATTGCTAATATTGTTGTTAATGCAACTGACATTGTATATGGTAATGGTGTCTACGTAATAACATCATCAAACATAGCAACACCAATTTACAAAAGTACAGACGGAATTGTTTGGACAACTAGATCATCTGTATTAACTGCACCTTCATTAGCACTTAATAGTGTAGCATACGGCAGTGATTATTATGTAGCAGTTGGTGATGGCATTGTCAACAGTACAGATGCAACAACTTGGACTACAAAGAAAACATATGATACTGTTTTTGAAGTTACGTTGAATGGAACTGCTTTTGTTACTACAACAGGTTATACAGGATTTGTTGCAGTTGGTAAAGGACTACGATATGATTATACATCTGGATTAACGCAGTTAGTACCAACTAATATTATATCATATTCTTCAGACGAAGACGGTAATACTTGGTCAGATAGTATATCAATTACTCCAAATGGACTGAACGCAGTTGCGAGTAACGGAACAATTGCAATTGCAGTTGGTGAAGACAATGTTATCTATCAAACATCTAACGGTGCAGATTGGACTGGAGTCAATGAAGTTTTAGTTACTGGTATTAACTCAGCAACTGATCGATTAGGTGTTGCAAGTACAGCAGGATTTACGAATGCAGACCCAATACAAACAACAGACACATTTAGTGGACTAACAGCAGGTGTTACTTACTATGTAAGTGTAATTAATTCTACTCAGATAGAAATCTTTACAGACTCTGGTCTAACATCGCAAGTAACATTAACAAACGATGCAATACCAGATCAATGTAGAATCTTTATACTTGATGCTACAGCAAAAACATTAAAAGACGTTATCTATGCTAACAGTCTATGGATGACAGTCGGTGAAGATGGTAGAATTCAAACATCTACTGACGGTTTAACTTGGACAACACAGACATCTGGAACTACAGAAGACTTACATGGTATCACATACAACTCTGATGCTACTGCATTTGTTGTTGTCGGTGACGATAATACAATTTTACAGTCAGTTGACAACGGAGTCACGTGGACTTCATCTAGTGTCTTCATTGTAACAGAACCTACTTACGATGTCAAGGGTGCAGAGTTCGGATTTGGTTATGGACCAGAAGAACTAGTTCCTGGATTGATGAAAGACAATCTTACAATGGCAGTGAATACGAGACCAGGAACACTTTGGAATGCTACACAGTATTCACATACTGGATTTAATGTTGTATCAAAAATATTAGAGCCTACAACTCAACTGCAAACAGAATATAGTTTTGATGCATTTGCTCAATATCCAATCGAATTGAGTTTACAGATTATTAATCCAACAAGTGGATTAGGTACCGGACTTGCAACAAGTGAATACACTGTTAACTGGGTTACAAAAGTTATTACACTTGATAATCCTCTAGCATTTGGACCAAATGAAAAATTAAGAGTCGATGTATATGAAGTCGGTAATGGTAATCAGTTAGTTAAAGCAAACACAGATACTGATGCTATTAGAGAAATTACAGAAACTGGATTCTATGACATCTATCTCAACTGTAATTACAGTGATACTTATTTCCAAGGATCTGGTTTAATCAAGCCATCATCAATACCAGTTGAAGTAACTGCTACTGAAACAATAGCATCAACAGACAGAATTGTTTGTGATGAAGTTATTAAATTTACATTAAACTCTGCGGTTACATTCCAAGGAGCAGTATTTGGTGGAATTGCAGAAGATACAACATATTATGTTAAATCAATATCATTCCCAACAAATACAATTACTGTTTCAGACACACTTACTGCAAGTGGTCTTGCTGGACCTACAGTTGCATTGAGTGATGCAACAGGTCTGATGGTTGTAAACATTCAAGTTGGCACAGGTCTTACTTGGACGCCACCAGTTGTTTATCATAACGGTGCAAAACTTATTGAAGGTAATACTGCTACAATCACACAAACAAAAGCAAGTAACAATGCAATCACAACAGGAACAACTGACGGCTTAAATGCTGGTGATAGAATTTACTTTGCAAAAGATATGTTTGGATCAGACATTACACCGAACACGTTGTACTACATTAAAACAATCGTAGACATTAATGAGTTTACAATTTCTGAAACTAATGGCGGCACTGTTGTTACTCTAGGTAATTCATCTGGGATATCATCATTTGTCACTAATGATTATGCAATCTCTGTGCAACCAAATAATATTCAAGCAAAACTTGTCTTTGGTCCACCTACTGCATGGTCAAATGCTACTGATTATATCGTCTACTCATTGTTTGGAGAAGATTCAACAGCAATACAATATGCATATTCTATGCCTGAAATACAAGAGTTTGTTGCTGACGGAGTGAAAGTATCATTTGATCTCACTAACTACTTAGGTGACACTAACCCACACAACGCAATCGTTGAAGTTAATGGACTTAGACAGTCTATTACGAGTTATACTATAGACCCATCTGCTGACACACTTGTCTTTACTAATGGTGCTCCAGCAAACAGTTCTAAGATTAGAGTCTTAACTTATAATGATACTGATAGACAATACTTAACAACTCAGTATAATATTTCTGCATCTACTCTAAGTTCATTCAGTACAATTACAGTTACTGCAACTACTCATACTGAAGGAACGTTTGACCAAGATACACCATCAGCACAAACATATGACCAAAATACTCCAGTTGTAGTTACATACGATGAAGATTTAAACACATTAACTTGTGCAGATACATCGGGTCTTGCTGTTAACGAGCCAATTACATTCTCTGCACCGACTATAGGTGGAATTACAGCAGGTGTAACATATTACATCTTAGAAATTATCGATGCAACTACATTTACTATATCAACAACTATTGGTGGTACTCCAGTCACAGTTACAACTGATACAGGATCAATGGTTGGAACATTGAATGCTGTTCAAGTTAATGAAATACAAGATATCTCAACAACAATTGAACCAGCAAATGCTATTACAACTGCAACTGGTACAACAACTGGTAATGAGATTATCTTTACTTCTACTGCTGGTTTTGTTGTCGGTGATACAATTTCATTCTCTGGAACTAATATTGTAGAAATAACAGAAGGTCTTGTTTACTTCGTAGACACAATTGTTAGTTCTACAAACGCAACAATTAAAGACGAAGACGGTACTACAATAACAATCACTAGTGGCGCTTCAGGTCTTATGGTAGCAACAGTTGGTGGATTACCAACTACAAGAGTAACAACAACTCTAGCACATGGATTCAACAATAGTATCTTAACTGCCGGCTCATTTGAAGTCGGTTCAGAATATATTATTCTGACAACTGGGACAACAGATTATACATTAATAGGTGCCGCAGACAGCGATCCAGGAACAGTATTTACTGCAACTGGTGTTGGTACTGGCTCTGGTACTGCTCAGATAACTGAAAGATGTGTGATAGACGGCTGTTTGGGAGCAACACAACTTAACGGCAATACTTACAATGTAAGAGTTATCACTGATACAATATTTGACTTATATACTCAAGTTTATAGTCCTCTGCCATATGTTACAAATTACCCCGTGACAGGTGTTACAGAGTACATTAGTGGCGGTTATGTTTGGAGACAAGGCACATTCTTCTTAGAAACAACAGTGGCAACTGCGACTACTACATCAACTAATGAAATTACTGCAATTGATGTGTCTGATCTAGTACCAAATACACCTGTAATATTCACACAGCAAAGCAAACAATCAGGTGATGCACTCGTTGGTGGTATTATACAGGGAACTACGTATTATGTCAAGTCCACTGACATTAACACACAAACATTTACAATTAGTGCAACTACAACAAACGGTGTAGCAGATGCAGAATTTGCATTATCATCTGATACTGGTGCAATGAATGTAACACAATGGGAACAAACTAATGTTGAAAGACTTTGGGTTACTGTTAACGGTTTACGTGTACCAAATGATCGATTAAGACTTGGCGCAGATAATGAAGTTAGTATCTTAACAGAAATTATACCTGGTGATGTTATAATTATGACTAACATGATTCCAGATTCAACACCAAATGAAGAAATATATTTAAACATAGTAGATACTAACGAGAAAGCAAGTATCTACAGAGCAAATGTACAGTCTAGGACATGGTTGAATGACGGCTTGTATCCATTATCAAAAACAATTCCTGTAGGAAATATAGATAGGGTGACAAATCAGATTTCTCAAAGTAATATTGCTCCAGCTCCAGTAAGTGGTGTCTATTCAATAGGCTTGACTGCTGACAAAGATACTGTGACTGGTGTAAAAGTATTGAATGTTACAACTGGTTTGTATATCGATACTGCAAATCTCAACATAGTTATTGAGAACTTATCACCTATATTAAAAATTACAGACGGTGCGTATATTACAGCAGGGGATTCATTAACAATTACATCATTTGAAGGGAACTTGTTGTATATTAATGGTGAACAAATTAGATTTACAACAATTGATTTTGCTACAAACGCTGTTGGTGGATTACAAAGAGGAACTAACGGTACATCGATTCAATCTTCTATTCCTAAATACACAGAAGTGTACGGTTTATTATCAGCGAATAGATTAGCAGATACTTATTATAATCAAACTTGGAACTCATATGTCTTTAATCCGACCTTAGGAGACCCTTTACAGATAAGTAATACAGTTCCTGCACAGTTTCTATCAACTGATGTGACTTAAAGAATTGGGCCCTATTTTAAATGATAAATAAAGAGATGAACACTAATAAATCAAAAAATGAGAAGGTCTTATCCTCGATAATTGATGAAAAGACAGAAAAAGTAGCAAAACCAAACGAAAGTAGTGGTGTATATTTTTCTTCAAGTATCAAAATTACTGACCCGAACACTAATGAAATACTAGTACAAGTAAGAGGTGATAGTTAAAATGTCAGGTGATCAACAAATTTTAAAAATGGAAGGCTTTCTGACAATCAGAGACTATAAAACTGGTGAAGTCCTCCAAGAAGCAAAAAATGCTATCAACTATGAAAACATGTCAGAAGCAATTGCTGATACTCTTTCTAGTAGAGGTTATGGTGAGATATATCAAATGGCGTTTGGTAACGGCGGTGCATCTGTTGATGAAACAGGTGTTATTACATATCTACCACCTAACACTACAGGTCAAAATGCGGCGTTGTACAATCAAACATACGCAAAAATCGTTGATGACACAAGTGTTTTTAACTTAGACCCAACAAGAAACAAAATGACTGTATTTCACACGACTGGTAGAGTATATACAGATATATTAGTGCAATGTCTATTAGATTACGGTGAGCCTTCTGGTCAAGCGGCATTTGATAACAGCACACAAACAGATTCTAACTACATTTTTGATGAGTTAGGGCTATTAGCAAACTATGGAACAGACAGCAACGGGAACGTAATTACACGACTTTTAACGCATGTAATTTTTCACCCTGTGCAAAAATCTTTAAACAGACAAATACAGATAGATTATACGGTTAGAATACAGTCTCTAACTAATTTAGTTACCATTTAAGATAAATAATAATAACGGAGTTAATTAGAAACATGGCATATACAATCTTAAAAAGTGATGGAACAGTCTTAACGACCATTGCCGACGGTACTATCAATACAAATGCAACATCTCTCGGTTTACCAGGTAGAAACTATGCTGGTTACGGGGAAACAATTGATACTAACTTCGCACATCTTATTGAAAACTTTGCATCAGGATCTCCTCCTGCTAATGCATTAAAAGGACAAATTTGGTATGACACAAGTAGTAGTCTACTTCGTGTTTGCCCTACAGATGGTGAGACAGACCCTACTTTATGGGGTACACTAACATCTACAGCATCAGGCGGTGCAACAACTTTCAACACAGTTGAAGTTACAGGAACTATGACTGCTGGTAACATTGTTGCCACAACTAATAGTAATGCACAAGCAATGAATACAGTAACATTGAACGTTACTGATACTGCTAACATCGTAACAGGTAATATTACTAACGGTGAAATCGGAACATTAACAACAACAGCAATCACTTCAGGCTCACAATCTACTAACGGAACAATCACTGGTGTTTGGACTGCTAATGGTGCAGGTACTGCTAACGCAGTTGCTGGAACAAGTATGTGGGTTACAGGTGGTAACTTAGTAATTACTGGCAGTGGCTCGATTGGTGTTAAAACAGACAATTTTTATTATGCAAATGGCGATCCTATTCCATTAGGTTCTGCCGCATATAGCAACGCAAACGTTGCTTCATACCTACCAACATACACAGGTAATGTTGGTACAGGTGCAACAGTTTTTAACGGTACTACTTTAAGTGCTGGAGCAAACACAACTGCAGGATCAATTACAGGTAACTGGACATTGACTACAGGATCACGTCTTACAGCAACTTATGCTGACTTGGCGGAACGATTCTCAGCAGATGATGTATATACACCAGGAACAGTTGTTGAACTAGGCGGAGATGCTGAAGTTACTGCTGTTAGATACGAGTTAAGTGAAGACGTATTTGGTGTTGTTTCAGACAACATGGCTTTCTTAATGAATGATGCGGCAGGAAATAACGAATCTCATCCGGCTGTAGCAATGACAGGTAGAGTTAAAGTCAACACTATTGGTAAAGTAACGAAGGGAGAAAGATTAGTTTCTGCTGGTAAAGGCATCGCAAGAGCCGCAACAGCAGGGGAAGCAACAGCATTCAACGTTATTGGTAGAGCATTAACAGATAAATACACTAGTGAACTAGGCACAGTAGAAGCCATAGTCACAATCAAATAAATTTTACGGGAATTTAAACATGAGTTACGCACAAAATGGACTGATCGAAGCAACTGACTTCAACAACTTAGTAGGTAGCAACCCAGAGACTGGGGCAAATAAATTAAACACTGTTTGGGCTACTGGCGGAACTACTTCTGGATATGGCCAAACTGCTGTGTCACAAGTAGCGGCTGGAGGAACAGTTATTGCAACTGGTCAATGGAACGCATTAGTTGCCAATACAGCATCAGCGGCGGCTCACAGTGGTTCATCAATCACTTCAGTTACAGCACCAACATCAGGTGGAACAGTAACATACTTGTCTGCTATCCCAACTAACTTAACAACGATCTATACTAACAGACGCAACGCGGCATCAGTTGGAAGCACAAGTTCTTCTACAGCAACACGTGGTACTTCATGGCAGAATGCATTAACATTCACTCATACTGTTACATTTGCAAATGGCGATGCGGCTAGATATTTCTTTAACTCTGGCGGACAAATTAAAATGACTTGTTCTCACCCAACAGGTACAGGCATTAACTTACTATTCTCTGATCTAGCATCAAACACTGGTACAGTTGTTCAATCTGCACCTAACTCAGGCACAGTTTCAATTGCAGGCTCATCTTATTCAGGTATTACTAAAGTCGGTGGAGGTGGTAATACACCTACTGTTGATGCTGATAAAGGATATTTTGGACTTACAACAGCAAACGCAACTGCATTTACGCAGACTGCATCATCAGGTCCTTCAGGTTACTTATCATCATTTATTAGATACATTGTTAAGTCTAATGGTGCTCAAGGATCTAACGGTGATACTGGCGATGTTATCACTATTTTCACAATTTTTGACGAAATCCCAGATGACTTAGTAGCATCTTCAGGTACTGCTGTAACATTAACATTACAAGCACCTGAAACAACTAACTTATCAGCATCTTGGGGAACACCTACTCTAGCAAGTTCAGTAACTGGTTCTTAACTAGTGGCTCACTCTGACACTACCGAGTATAACGGCAAGCACTATCCCTCATGGAACGGTTCTCCTTTTGACAGGGGTTCCTCTGACTCTTGGTATAGCCGAGGCAAAAGCCCTCACTATTATCCAAATGGCACTGGGAACAATCCTAGAATAGAACCACCCGAAATGAAAGACTCAGAAGTTGAAGCATACCTTATGGGATATGCTAACAACGAACAATCTGGCGGCAAAAAAGAGTGGTAATGCCACTCATCTCTTCCCAATAATTTATTTTCTACCCCATCTAAACTCATCTAAATAGTGGTGGGAGTATAGATAATCTATGGATACAAAAAAATTAATTTCTGATGCTAAAGCACGGTTTGCACATAACTCTGCAAAAGTATATCTAAAAGAAAAATACGAAAGTAAACTTATTATTGCTGAACAAGGTGGATTGTGGAAAGCAGATGCTAATACAATAACTATCCTTACTGCATTATCAAATCAATTTGAAACTACAACAGTTCTTATCGATACGTTTGATAACCCAGTTGAAGTAGATGCTACTGCTCTATTAGAAACATTAACAACAACATACAAGAACGTTATGACTGAGTGGTACGCAGAATGGCAAGAACTAGAAAACAAGAGATAGGCCGAGGCGTAGTTTTATTTGCGTTTAACTCAAGCAAATATAATTATGTTGAGATGGCTGAATATTGTGCAAGAAGGGCAAGTTCTTTCTTAGGTCTACCTACGACTCTAATTACCGATACTAAGTCGGCTCCCAAAGATACTGGTGTATTTGATAACATTATTGAAGTTGTACCAGATAAAAACAACATAAGAGAAAATCAAGTATGGATCAACAAAGGTCGATATCAAGCATATGAACTTAGTCCCTATGAGGAAACGCTTTTAATCGATGTTGACTATGTTATAAATTCTGATAAACTATTA
>Ga0206125_10001317_pt1 | contig 29213 bp, 20 predicted proteins | sample Helgoland_Spring_4_FD_148598 | JGI IMG/M metagenome (GOLD analysis project Ga0206125, IMG submission 148598) | Pelagic subsurface seawater microbial communities from Kabeltonne, Helgoland, North Sea - Helgoland_Spring_Bloom_20160331_1 | ecosystem: Environmental > Aquatic > Marine > Epipelagic ... | reverse complement strand
GTTCATCAGGTTCAAGTGGTTCTTCAGGTACTTCAGGTTCTTCAGGTTCAAGTGGTACTTCAGGTTCATCAGGTTCTTCAGGTTCATCAGGTTCATCAGGGGCAACAGGTTCATCAGGATCTTCAGGTTCATCAGGATCAAGTGGTACTTCAGGATCATCAGGTAGTTCAGGTACATCAGGATCAAGTGGTTCTTCAGGATCATCAGGTACTTCAGGATCTTCAGGATCATCAGGTGCTTCAGGTTCATCAGGATCTTCAGGTACATCAGGATCAAGTGGTTCATCAGGTACATCAGGATCAAGTGGTTCTTCAGGTTCATCAGGATCATCAGGTACATCAGGTTCAAGTGGTTCTTCAGGTACATCAGGTAGCTCAGGATCATCAGGTACATCAGGTTCATCAGGTTCAAGTGGTACATCAGGATCAAGTGGATCATCAGGTTCATCAGGATTTAGAGGAGGAATGTTATATGAATTTAACACTGCAAATGTAGTTGGTAGTATTGGTGCTGGAGAAGTAGGATTAAATGGAGCACAATCACAGTTATTTATAGATGAAGATAATCATGAAGGTACGGACGTAGCTGGATGGATAGGATCATGGGATGATAATGGAAGTGCTACTAATTTAGGTACAGTAACAATACAAACTGCTGATAACACAAGTAATCAAATTTTCGTAGGAACAATAACATCATTTGTTAATAATACATCAGGTGTAAGTACGTTTAATGTTGATGAAAAATCTACACAATTAACAGGATTAACAACAGGGACTAAAGTAACAGTTCAATTTTCAGCTACAGGTGGTCCAGGTTCTTCAGGTTCAAGTGGTACTTCAGGATCAAGTGGTTCATCAGGTACATCAGGTTCATCAGGATCAAGTGGTACATCAGGATCATCAGGTTCTTCAGGTACATCAGGATCAAGTGGTTCTTCAGGTTCTTCAGGATCATCAGGTACTTCAGGATCTTCAGGATCATCAGGTACTTCAGGATCTTCAGGTTCAAGTGGTTCATCAGGATCAAGTGGTACATCAGGATCATCAGGATCATCAGGTACATCAGGATCAAGTGGTTCTTCAGGTTCTTCAGGATCATCAGGTACTTCAGGATCTTCAGGTTCTTCAGGTACATCAGGATCAAGTGGTTCTTCAGGTTCATCAGGATCATCAGGTACATCAGGTTCTTCAGGATCATCAGGTACATCAGGATCAAGTGGTTCATCAGGTACTTCAGGATCATCAGGTTCTTCAGGTTCATCAGGTTTAAAAGGTGGAATCATATTTGATTATAAAGGTAATACATTATCACCAGGACAAGGTGGAGTAGGAGCATCATTTAGTATTCCTGGTGAAGGTCCAACTACTTTAACAATTAGTAAAGAAAATAATAATGGAGAAGATGTAGATGGCTGGATTGAAAGTTGGGATGATACAGGTAATTCAACAACAGGAATGGGAGTAGTTACATTACGAGATGCTACAGGTAATTCAAATTCATTTTCAGTAATGAAAGTTACTGCTGTATCAGGACCATCTTCAAATGTATATACAGTTACAGTAACAAATCTTTCAGGTAATATACTTGTTGCAACATCTGCTTTTGATAATTGTTCTGTAGAATTTGCAGCATATGGTGATTCAGGTTCATCAGGATCAAGTGGTTCATCAGGTTCATCAGGTACATCAGGTTCTTCAGGTTCATCAGGAACAAGTGGTTCATCAGGATCAAGTGGTACATCAGGATCATCAGGTTCTTCAGGTACATCAGGATCAAGTGGTTCTTCAGGTTCTTCAGGATCATCAGGTACTTCAGGATCTTCAGGATCATCAGGTACATCAGGTAGCTCAGGTTCATCAGGTACTTCAGGTAGCTCAGGTAGCTCAGGTTCATCAGGTACATCAGGTCAAGCTTGGATGCTTCAATATTATTATGATGCTACAACATTTATTGGTAGTGGTGGAACTCAACCAGCTCTTACTTATTTCCAATTTGATGCAACATGGGGTACTACAACAACTCAAGTAGGTTTTGATAATCAATCAAAACTTATCCCTTCAGGAACTTTTACAGCTACAACTTTCCTTGAAGGTCTTCAATTACCATTCCTTATAAGAATTGTTTCAAATGAAGATCCAACTAAGTTTACAGTATTAAGAGCAACATCAGTAATAGATCCAAGAGATCCAACAGGATCCTATAGATCTTTTAATGTTACACAATTAGCAAAATCTGCAACTACAATTGCAGATGATGATTTATGTAGTATAATATTTACAGAAGGTGGTTCATCAGGTTCAAGTGGTACATCAGGATCTAGTGGTTCTTCAGGTACTTCAGGTTCTTCAGGATCATCAGGTACATCAGGTTCTTCAGGTTCTTCAGGTAGTTCAGGTAGTTCAGGTACTTCAGGTTCATCAGGTTCATCAGGTACTTCAGGTTCAAGTGGTTCATCAGGTACATCAGTAACAGCAATTGGAATTTTTCAAGGAGGGGGAGGATCAAATACTATTTCAGGCCTATCTCAAATTACTTTTAATACAAGTGATTTCTTTTTAAATGGTGGTTCTAGTAATGCAACTCTTGCATTACAAGGTGGTGGGGGTGGTTCAGGTTCATCAGGATCTTCAGGTACATCAGGTAGCTCAGGTTCTTCAGGTACTTCAGGTTCATCAGGATCATCAGGTACTTCAGGTTCATCAGGATCATCAGGTACAAGTGGTACAGCTACAATTACAGGATCAACAAATAATGGTGTTATGACATTAAATAGTACATCACCAAATTTAACAGCAGAAGCTAATTTAACATTTGATAGTACTACATTATATGTTAATGGTGCTTTAGGAGTAGGAACATCATCTCCTATAACACCAGGTTTAATTAGAGCTACAAATGATGTTGTTGCATTTTATTCATCAGATAGAAGATTAAAAACTAATATATTACCTATACCAAATGCATTAGAAAAACTATCAAAACTTAGTGGTGTTACATTTGATTGGATACCTAAACCAGGAATACATGAAAATGAAGGACATGATATAGGTATGATAGCACAAGAAATAGAAAAAATATTTCCAGAAATAGTTCAAACAAGAGAAAATGGTTATAAAGCAGTTAAATATGATAGATTAGTAGCCGTACTAATTCAAGCTGTTAATGAATTAAAAACTGAAATTGATAAGTTAAAAAATAAAAAATAAAAGTTTATGTGTCCAACTGTTAATAATATTTCATTAGATGACATTTATGAAAATATTGAAAGTACTTACTCAGGTTCAACTTTAGCTGATCCTAGTATTTCAGCATCTTGTAATTACACAGGATATATGGCAGGGATGCCTATAAGTAATACACCAGCTTTTTTACAAGAACCTTATCTTTCAGCATTAAAAGGATTTCAATATACTGTTGAAGGATCAGTATTAACTGACTTCAATAGATTTATGATAAATAAGGGAACAGGTTATATAGTAGGTACTCCTGGAAATTGTTTTTTTTGTACTTTTGCTGGGACTTGGATAGTAAGAGCTTGGAATAATACTACTCGTATTTATAAAAATGGATCACTTCAGACTACTATTAATGCTAATGGTGAACAATCATTAACATCTCTTGCTATAGGTGATAGAATTGAATGTGATAGACCTTTTCATTTTTATTATAGTGGTGTTGAAGGAGCAACTGGTGCTTATGGAGGATTTGCTGGTTATACATTTGCAACTAGAAATGATAGAGAATCAACTACAAATGGTAATAAAATATTTGCTTTTTGTTTAGATCCTGAACCAGAAAAATCAACTGGAGCTACTTCATCTGAAGGAGCAATAATCCAACTTAGAATACCTTCAACTACAAATCCAACTACTGTTACCACAGGTCAAGCTGCTGATAATAGCAAAATATTTGCTGATTCAGATGATTTCTTTGAAGATAATATGGATATAAGTAGTTTTCCAACTTATTTAATTACATCTAATTTCTTAATATGTTGTTGGAGAGGAAGACATACTACTACTGATGTTTATGATTCAGTTCCAATGTTTCCTTTAACTAATGAACAATTATATGGTTGGTTTTCACAACAAGGACATATAATTGCTGTAGCAGGACCAGCTCAACATATAGATGGCCAATCTGCTAATAAAACTCTTATAAAGAGAACAGGAACTGGAACTGGAAATGGATCTGGAGCAAGTTCTACTTCTACCCAAACTACTATAATGGATATAAATGGTCAAGGTTTTACTTCTCTTGCTGAATGGATTTATATAAATCCGTCACAAACAGGAGTATCATATTTTAGAGGAACTCCAACAACTTTATTTCAAAATGCAGGACCAAATAATCAAGGACAAGGTATGATATTTACAGCTGAATCTCAAGCAGATGGTAGTGGTACAGAAATGACTCCTTTTATAAGTCAAAAAGCATTTAATAAATTCACAGTATCTGCAGCCAATGTAGATACATCTAATGGTTATGCAGCTTTCATTACTAATGGTTATAGTAATTCCCAAGCATTTACAATATCAAGATATAATTCAAGTTGTGTATGGCAAGAAACTCGTGTTTTAGGTTTAGATGGTGATGATGGATTTTTTTCAGGAACTGTAAACCAAAGATTTACATCAACTAGATTTGGAACTAATGTTGCAGAAGGTGATATTTTTGAATTCCATTCTTGTACAGGTGGAGGGTGGTATGATGCTAATACTACTAAGGACGATGAAACTGTTTTTTTCATGACAGATGAAGTTACAGGATCAGGATTTACTACTACTAGCTTTAGTATTTCAGGAGTTGTTGGAGGATCATATGCAGGAGGAACAGAGGAATCTGATGGACAATGTAATGCAACAGAGATTACTGCTCTTGGAACACTTTATACTAGAAGAGCTGGACTTTCTACTCCAACTACAGGAACTTTACTTTTTACAGATTCATCATGTACAACACCCTTTATTGATACTTTTACAGGAGGTGTTAAAACTGCTGATTTATGGTTTCAAAATAGTCCAGGAAGAGGTACATTTGCATTTCAAATGGGGAAAGGATTTATTACTTCTGGTACTCTTGGAAGTTACCAATCAACTGGTATGGTTGTAGATCAAGTAACTTGTTCAGATAGAAGATATAAAAAAAATATAGAAAAAATTGGTGTCTCTCCTTCTGGAATTAATTATTATAAATTTGAGTTTAAAAATCCTACAAAATATGGTAAAGGAGAATTTACAGGAACAATGGCACAAGAAAATCTACATGCTGTAAAAGGTAAAGAACCTATGATGTTAAGATATCATTTATTAGATGTTGAAGCTCAAGAATGGAATGGAGAAGATTGTAATTGTAAAAAAGATTATTGTTATAACTGTAATCCATGTATACCTTCTTAAAAGATAAAATTTTAGATGAAGAAGGTCGTGAAATAATGATGGATTGGGAAACCGATTTAATGCAAGAACATGCTAAAGTAGTTACAGAAAATGGGGGTGATATATTAGAAATAGGTTTTGGAATGGGTATATGTGCTAATTTTATCCAACAAGCAAATATTAATACTCATACTATAATTGAAATACATAATGAAGTTTTTAAACGATTACTAGAATGGGCTAAAGATAAACCAAATGTAATACCTATAAAAGGTGATTGGTTTGATAGTATTCCTAAAGATAAAAAATATGATGGTGTTATGCATGATACTTGGGAAGAAAAAAATTGGCACCATTTTTTACCTAATATAGAAAATAATTTAAACCCTAAAGGAATAATTACTTGGTATAATGCAGATGCAGAAGAATCTTTAAAACATAATTGTAATAATCTTAAATGGGGAAATCTTTATTTAAAAGAAATTGATGTTAATCCACCAAAAAATATGTTTTGCCAATATTATCATAAAGATAAATATTTAATACCAAAACTTGTTTATAATTATTAAATTATGAGAAATTTTTTAATATGTATAACAAAATAAATCATAATGATTAGTAAAGAAAAAGTTTTAGAAAAAGAAGAAATTAGTAAAATTCAAGAATTAAAAGATAGATTAAAGAAAATTACAGAAGTTTCAGGAGTTATAGAAGTACAAAATTATAACATTCAAATAAAAAAAGAACAATTAAAATTAAGTTTACAAGGTTTACAACAAGAAGAAGCAGCACTTGCTAAAGAATTAGAAAAAAAATATGGCCCAGGTACTATTTCTTTAGATACTGGTGAATTTTTACCAAGTAAATAAAATTTTGAAAAAATTTAGTATATTTATCATAAAAATAACATAAAATGGCAGAAACATTAATTTCCCCAGGAGTACTAGCAAGAGAAAATGATCAATCTCAAGTAACTTCACTACCCGTACAAGCAGGAGCTTGTATCGTTGGTCCAACTGTTTTAGGTAGAGTAGGAGTTCCTAAATTAGTAACAAGCTACTCAGAATATTTAGCAAATTACGGTAGTACATTTGCAAGTGGTTCAGACGAATACACTTATTTTACATCAATCTCAGCTTATAACTATTTTAATAATGGTGGTACATCTTTAATAGTAAATAGAGTAGCTTCAGGGTCATGGACTTCTGCAACTACAACAACTGACCCAATTAGAAATAATGAAGAAAGTACAAAATTAACTCCAGCTCCTTTTAATTTTACAGCATCAGCAGGTTCAACTGCTCAAGGTGGTACAGCTGGGACATTTAATAACATACTTGTTACAAAGAATGATCCAGGAGGTGTAGATACAGGTACTTCTATTAATATGGTAAGAGGAACAAGTATAGGAAAATTATACACAGGAACAAATAGTGCAGTAGCAACTGCAGATTCAATAGCTTTTAGATTTGATAATGGTACTTTAGTTCCATTAACTTGTCTTGTAGGTGGATCATTTACAGGAGTTGCTCTTGGTGGAGGAACAGGAACTGGAGCTGAAGCAACAGTAACAATTGGTACAGAATTAGGTTCAACACAAAGAGGACGAATAGCTACTTTAGCAATTACTAAACCAGGAACAGGATATGTAGCTACAGATGTATTAACAATTCCAGCAGGAGCTTTAGGATCAGGAATGATTAAAGTAGCAGCAAAAACTCCATCAACAAATCAAACAGGAACTACAGCAGCAGGTAGTATAACTATTACTGAAGGTACTACAGGTACAACTGCAAAGTATCAAGTTGCTAATGGAACAGCTTTATCTAAAGGATCAGGTGCAACATTTACTTTAACATGGGCTAAATCAGGAATATTTGCAGCAAGTACAATAACCCCAGGTGGTGGAGGTATTACAGCAGTTGAACAAGGAGGTGGTTTATTTACTGGAACAACTGCACAAGTAAATGTAGCTGATTTAGTAACAGCAGGTGCTTCAATAGCAGGTGGTGGAACAGGAGGTATAATTACTTTAGGATTTAGTGGAGGTGCTTTAAATGCCGTTAATTTAGTATCAGGTGGTACAGGTTATAGTTCAACAGTACCAACTGTAATAACATTTAATGCTGCTTCAATTAATTCAATTTCAGGATTAAGTTTAGCATCAGGTACTGCAACTGCTACATTTGCAAATGCTAATGTAGGATCAACTGTTACTAGTATAACACCAACAAATGCAACAGCAGTAGAAGGATTCCAAGCAGGAAATACTATTTCAATTGCAGGTACAGATATAACAGGTACAGATTTCCCTTCAGCTGATGTAGTATTTACTTTAGCATCAGGTGATTTAGAAAATTCTGGAGCTGCTACAGCCGCAGCACTTCAAGTAAATGCAGCAACTGCTCAAAATAATGGTGATAACAATTTAATAATTGAACCAACTTCAATTACATTAGCAGCTCAAGGTGCTAGTGATTCATTTATAGTAGGTGATGATTTAGGAGTTGCAGCAGCAGCTAACATAGGAACACCAACAACAGCATTATTAATAGATTTACAAAATGCAGATCTATTAGATGCAGAAGCATTTACATTAGAAACACTTTCAGAAGGAATAATAATGAATAGTGGAACTGCAACAGGAAATAATGGAATATTAACAAATGGTACAGCAAATAATGTAAGATGGGAAATACAAGCAACTGATATAGCTTCTGGAACATTTAGTTTAATAATTAGACAAGGTAATGATACTTCAACAGCTAAAAGAGTACTTGAAATATTCCCTAATGTTTCATTAGATCCAAAAGCATCTAATTACATATCTAAAGTAGTTGGAGATATGAAAAAAGTACTTAGAGGAGCTGGAACTTCAGATCCATATGTAGAAACAACAGGATCATATGGAAATGCTTCAAGATATGTAAGAGTAAGTAATGTAGCATATAAAACACCAAATTATTTTGATAATAATGGTTCACCAAATGACGCATATTCATCTTCTCTTCCAGATGTAGGAAGTGGATCATTTGCAGGAGCTAATGGAGCTTTATTTTCAGAAACAGGATATCCTTCTTATACTCAAGCTAAATACTATGATGCAATAACAGATGATAATACACAAGGTTTAACTTCAACAGAAATGGCTAGTGGAGCAGGAAGTAATTATATTGATGCTTTTAATTTATTAGCAAATAAAGATGATTATTCATATAATATTATAACAGCTCCTGGTTTAATTTATGCAGCACCATCAAATGTAACTCCACTTAATTTATTAATACAGAATACAGCAGATAGAGGAGATGCTATAGCATTAGTAGATTTAGTTAATTATCCAAATGGAACAGTTACATCAGTAAATGCTCAAGCTGCAAAAATAGATAACTCATATGCTGCTGCTTATTGGCCATGGGTTCAAGTAAGTGATCCTAATTCAGGACAGTTAGTATGGACGGTGCCTTCATCGATGATTCCGGGTGTGTACGCGTTTAATGACCGAACAAGTGAAGCTTGGTTCGCTCCCGCTGGAATTAATAGAGGTGGCTTAAGTACGGTAGTACAAGCACAAAGAAAATTAACTCAAACTAATAGAGATAATCTGTATGTAGGTAAAGTTAACCCAATAGCTACATTCCCTGGAAAAGGAGTTGTAGTATTTGGACAAAAAACACTTCAAACAGCAGCATCTGCATTAGATAGAATAAATGTAAGAAGATTATTGATAGCATTAAAATCTTACATTGTACAGATTGCTGATAATTTAGTATTTGAACAAAATACAGCAGCAACAAGAAATAACTTTTTATCTCAAGTAAACCCATATTTAGAATCAGTACAACAAAGACAAGGTTTATTTGCATTTAAGGTAGTTATGGATGCTTCAAATAATGGACCAGATGTAGTTGATAGAAATCAAATGGTAGGTGCAATTTATATCCAACCAACTAAAACAGCTGAATTTATTTATTTAGATTTCAACATTTTACCAACTGGAGCTACATTCCCATCATAAAAAGTATAAAACATAATATGTATAATAAAATAAAACAATAATAAAATGGCAGTAGTAAATCCAAACGAAATGTTCTTCACAGCTTTTGAACCAAAAGTTGCCAATAGATTTATAATGTATGTAGATGGTATACCATCATATATGATTAAAGAAGTTGGTGAAATTAAGGTAGAGCAAGGTGAAATAGTATTAAATCACATTAATACTTATAGAAAAGTAAAAGGAAAAGCTAAATGGGCTGATATTTCAATGACATTATATGACCCAATTACACCATCAGGAGCACAAGCTACTATGGAGTGGGTAAGATTACATCATGAATCAGTTACTGGTAGAGATGGTTATTCTGATTTTTATAAGAAAGATGTAACTATTAATGTATTAGGTCCTGTAGGAGATGTAGTTTCTGAATGGATTATAAAAGGAGCATTTATTAAAGATGCAACATTTAAAGGATTTAATTGGGATACTGAAGCAGAAGCTCAAGATATTACATTAAATTTAGGAATGGATTACTGCGTATTAAATTTCTAAAAGAAATTTTAAATATATTAAAGAATAGCTTGGCTTCGGTCAAGCTTTTTTTTATATTATATATGTATACATGAAATTAAGTTATAACAAATAAAAGATATGAGCGAAGAAAAGTATAAATTCCCAACAGAAATCGTAGAACTTCCATCAAAAGGTTTAGTTTATGATAAAGAAAGTCCACTATCATCTGGAAAAATTGAAATGAAATATATGACAGCTAAGGAAGAAGATATCCTTACAAATCAATCATATATTCAAAATGGTACTGTATTAGATAAATTATTAAAAGCATTAATAGTATCTAAAGTAAATTATAATGATCTTATAGTAGGTGATAAAAATGCATTATTAATAGCTGCTAGAATATTAGGTTATGGTAATGATTATGAATTTTCTTATAAAGATGAAAAAATTAAAATAGATTTATCTACATTAGAAAATAAAGAGATTGATAAATCTAAATTTGAACAAGGTAAAAATGAATTTTCATTTACTCTACCTAAATCAGGATCTATAATTACATTTAAATTATTAACACATGGTGATGAAGTAAAAATTGAAAGAGAATTAAAAGGTTTAAAAAAGATTAACCCAAAACTATCAGCTGATTTATCAACACGCCTTAAATATATGATATTATCAATAGATGGAAAAGATGAAGCAAAAGATATTAGAGAGTTTGTAGATACCTATTTTTTAGCTCAAGATTCAAGATCACTTAGAAATTATATAAAGGATTTCCAACCAGATGTTAACTTAAATATACCTATAGAATTACAAGGTGGCGAGGAGAACATCACAATCCCTATAGGGCTTACATTTTTTTGGCCTGACGCAGATTTATAGGGTAAGTTTATTTTCTCAAATTCATGATATAGTATTTCATGGTAAAGGGGGCTATGATTGGCATACAATTTATAATATGCCTATATGGTTACGTAATTTTACATTTCAAAAAATAAATGATTTTTATATAGAAGAAAATAAAGCAGTTAAAAAAGCTCAAGGAAAAAATAGTAATAGTAAATCAGTAACTACTGATGGTAAAGTAACATCACCAGAATTTCTTAAAAAAGTAAAATCAAAACCTTCATCATCCCCTAACTATACAACAAAGGCATCTAAAAAATAGATGCTTTTGATATTTATAACAAAATCACCTAATGGGTATAAAGGAAAACGGTAAAGATATAAAGGCTAATAATCAAGCTTTAGAACAAGGTGTAATCTTAGCTGCCCAGTTATCCGAGGAAGCTAGAAACCTTAATCAGGAGTTAAAAGATCAATTAGGCATTCGTCAAAAAACAAATGATTTTGATAAAGCTTTATTAAGTATATCAAGACAAATTACTAGTGCTTCTGAAGAAAATAAAGTTGCTTTAGGTGAATCTTCTAATCTTACTAAACAAATTTTAAAAGAAGAATCTCAAATTAATGCAGTTACTAGAGAAAGATTAATTAATGAAAAAACATTAACTTCAGAACAACAACAACAAGCTCAAGCTCTTAATGAAAAAAATCAAAAAAGAATATCTAATCTTGCTACAATAGATAGTCTTAGAAATCGAATTGTAAATGCTGAAGGTGAAGAATTAGCAAAATTAAATCAAAAATTAACAATAGCTGAAAGAATTAATGGGTTTGTTGAACAAGATCTTTCAAAATCTGCACAAGGTTTAGATAAAGAAACCCAACGTTTAGCTTTAATTTATGGGATGGGTGATGCTGCTGAAAAAAATCTACAATCATCTAAAGAAGAAGAAGCAATACAAGAAAGAATTAATCAAAGACTTGGAATAGCAGGTAAAGTTGTAGGAGCTCTAAAAAAGAATTTTGGAGGATTTGCTGAAGCAATTGGTATAGACAAAGTTGCAGAAGATATGAGAGAAGCTGCTTCTGATGCTGAAAGAGGAGGAAAAGCACTTGGTAGATGGGGAGTTTTAGGAGTTGGTATACAAAGTGCATTTAAGGGACTTACAAGTACTCTTACAGACCCAACAGTTATATTAGGTGCAATGTTAAAAGGCTTTAAAGAAGTAGATAAAGCAGCAGTTGATTTTCAAAGAACTACAGGTCAAGATGGTAATACTTTTGCATTACAAATAGATGCAGCGAATAGTGGCTTTATTACTATGACTGATTATCTTAAAACTGCTACAGCTTTAACTAAAGAGCTTAGTATGAATGCTACTAATATCTTTACACCAGAAGATTTACTAGAAGCATCAAGGATTGAACATTATATGGGAATGACTGCTAAAGAAGCAAGTCAATTAGCTAAAATGTCAAAATTAAATGGTAAATCAGTTAAAGCAAATAATGAAGCTCTTGTAGCAGGTGTAAATTCTTTTAATAAACAAAATAAAGCAGGAATATTAGCTAAAGGAGTATTAGAAGATGTAGCTAATGTATCTGTAGATATTGGTATTTTATATTCAGGTTATCCTGAAAAATTAGGAGCAGCAGGTGCTGCTGCAGCTGCTATGGGTACTACTTTAGCAGGTGTAAAAAAATTAGCAAGCTCATTACTTGACTTTGAAAGTTCTATTGCTTCAGAAATGGAAGCAGAATTGTTAACTGGTAAACAATTAAATTTAGAAAAAGCAAGACAAGCAGCATTAAATAATGATCTTGAAACAGTTGCTAAGGAATTATCAAATCAAGGAATTACATCAGCAAGTTTTGCAAAAATGAATAGTATTCAACAACAAGCACAAGCTAAAGCTTTAGGTATGAGTACAGAAGAAATGGCAAAAATGCTTATTCAACAAGGTTTATCAGTTGGTATGTCAGAAGAAGGTTTAAGTGCTGCTCAAAAACAAACACTTGAACAAATGAAACAAGAAGAAGCAGGAAAAAAAATGGAAGCAGCAATGGCTAAAATATCTCAAGCATTAGCTCCTCTTGTGGATTTATTAGCAGACATTGTAACTCCTATTGCAGGAGTTTTATCAAATACTAAAATTTTAGTTCCTTTATTAGCAACAATAGGATTAATGAAAATGGGGGGAGTTGCTAAACACTTTACTACTATGAAAGATAGTATAGGTGGAGCTTTTAAAAATTTAAAAGGTTTAGGTTCAGGTTTAAAAGATATGGCAACTGGAGGAGGTGCTGGTAAATTAAAAGAATCATTAGGTTTTGGAGAAAAAACAGGTGGAGGTTTAGATAAAATAACAAAAGGTACAAAAGGTGTAAAACCTGGACTTGGGAAAACAATTCAAAACTTTCTTACAGGAATAGGAAAAGGATTATCTTCTCTTGGTAAAGCTATAATGGGTCCTCAATTAGCAGGAATAGCAGCTGGTATGGGAATATTAACTTTAAGTATAATAGGTATAGGTTTTGCCCTTAAAGTTGCTGCTCCTGGGATAAAAGCTTTTGGAACTGTAATAAATTCTATATTTACTGGAGTAGCTACTGTAGTAACAGCAGTAGCAGATGGATTTGTTAAATTAATGGAAGCTGTTAGTATGGAAAATATACTACCACTTTTATTATTAGGACCAGCATTAGTAGGAATATCAGTAGGATTAGCATCTATGGCTATAGCAGGAATAGGTGCATTACCTATTATAGGGGCTTTAGCAGGTTTAGCCTTAGTTTCATCTCCATTAATGAAATTAGCTTCAGTATTTGGAGGCGGAGGTGGTGGAGATAATGAAGATTCAATGATTGTTGATAAATTAGACCAATTAATAGCAATTGTAGAAAAAGGAGGAGATGTTTTATTAGATGGTGCTAAAGTAGGAAGAAACTTAGCAATTGCATCTTCTAAAATAGGTTAATATTTATAACAAAATAATTAAAATTAAAAATTATGGCACAATCATTAGAAAACAAATATGAGTCAGGAGGTTCAAGATTAGGTTATCCTAATAACCCATCTCAAGCTGTACCTGCATTATCAGGGCCTAGTACTAGAGACATGCAATCTACATTACATGATTTATACTCGTATGATGGTAATCCATTAGCGTCAGATGTAAATCAATATGAAAATGTAAATAATAAAATGGGAACAGCTCCTTTACCAGAACCAACAAGGTTACAAGCATTTACTGGACCTAAAAATGATTTAGCTTCTGGAGCAGGATTTACTCAATATAATAATCAATCAACATATGATGATTTTATATTAGCACAAGGTAGTAAAGATGGGAAAGCAGCAGCAAATCGATTCCAAGGAACAGGTGAGACTTTCTTGAGATAAAAAACAAATAAAACCTATAGATGCCACTAATAACATCAACTACGAGGTTTAATAAACTAAAATGGGACACTTACGGAAATGATAGGTTTGATTCAGGTAGAAGTAATCAACCTTATATTACAAAACGTATACCTGGTGTTGAATATAATAACCCAAGTCAAACATTTGCCGATCAAGAAAATGTTGGGTTAAGTACTGATTCTGTAGATTTTTTATTAAGGGGAGGTTTAGGTGTTGTTAATGCTGTTGCGAATGATGTAAGTAGATTAACACAAATGCTATTTGATACAAGATCTCCTAATGGTTTTGAATTTATAGCTAAACAAAATGTATTATCACGTAATAATGTAAAAACAGAAGCTTCTTTTGGTGCAGGTTATGCTGGAGGAGGACTTAATCAAGGTTTATATACTCCTGTAGGTACATTACTTCAAGCAGCAGTAGATCCAGTTGCAACAGGAATTACTAATTTATTTGGTATAAATCCTCTTACAGATAATACTCCTTTAACAACTGATTTTAAATCTTCTAATAATGGAGGGGTAAATAGTTATTTTGCTACTGTAAATATGCAAAATACATCAGATGATATTAAAGATTCTAATAGATTAGTTAATTTAAACACTGCTATAAATACTAATACACCATCAGTAACTGTAGGAGGAAATATAATATTAAATCCTGGTGGACAAGCTCAAGCTTCAATATTACAATATGGTGGAGGACCAGGTTCAATTCTAGGTATAGGTAATACTAATATTCTTTTTGCTGATCAAAGAACTGGTAGGCAAAATGCAAAAGTACAAACATCTGGATTTTTATCAACTTCTAACCCAGAAATCTCTTCATCAGGAAATTATTCAATATATAAAAGACCAGTACCATCTGTTCTTGTAAAAGATGCTAATTATAGAGGTGTTTCTGATGTTTGGAATAATTCTATTTTTAACTTAGCATTTAGTGATTATGGAGGTTTTGAACCTTTAGCAAGGGCATATGATGGTCTTGCAAATATAAGTCCTTACATATATGGTAGTATGGATGAAGACTTTACTTTTCCAGATGGTGGAGCATCAGGTAGAGCAGCAGCTATGAATGCTGGTTTTATAAATCCTGAAGGTCCTAATAATTATAGTGTTTTTACAAAACCAACAACAACCTTTGGTAATAATTTAAATATTTTTCAAATTTCTAAGGGAAATTTATTTATATCTGGTTCTGGTGTTACAGGAATATTTGGAAATTTATTTCCTGAATCAGTATCTCAATTAACAGATGAATTAACTATAAAATTAGGTAATAATAATTATAGTGATCAATTTACTAGCGCTATTCAAGGTTGGAATAATAGTGTATATTCTACAAAAGTAGGAGATGATGCTTTAACATCATGGGAATCAAAAACAACAGAAAATGGAACAGCTACTTTTACTCAAGCTCAACTTTATAGTGATAGAGTAATTGGAAGTAGAAAAGGATTAAAAAATCCAAAAGATTTTAGAAAAGTTGTTCAAATAGAGGGGAAAACTATTAAAACAGGAATTACACAATCATCAGTATTATCATTATCACCAGATTATGTAGATCAAAATATAGATGTAAGATTAAATTTAGGAAATCCAGGAGGAAACGCTGGTGTTTTAAATAATTCATCAACTAATGGTGGTAGAGAAGTTAAAGATGTTTTACATTATGGTATTGATGCTAAAACTTTACAAGCAATAGATACTTTAAATGCTTTACCTATGTATGAAGGAGAAGCAGTAGATTTAACAAAAGCAGTTAATGATTCTATAAAATTTAGAATAGCTATTATTAATAATGATGCTGCTAATGGAATAGCTACTTATCTCCATTTCAGAGCATTTATAGATAGTTTTAATGATAATTATACAGCTAAGTGGGATTCTGTAAATTACGCAGGTAGAGGAGAAGAATTATATAATTATCAAGGATTTGGAAGAGAAGTTTCTATGAGTTGGACAGTATATGCTCAATCAAAAGCTGAATTAATTCCAATGTATAAAAAGTTAAATTATCTAGCTTCATCTTTAGCACCAGATTATAACTCAGCAGGATTTATGAGAGGAAATATAGTAAGATTAACTATGGGAGGTTATTTATATGAACAACCAGGTATTATAAAAAGTTTAAGTTTTGGAGTTCCTGAAGAATCACCATGGGAAATAGGTATTAATGAACAAGGGGGAACTGATCAAAGTGTAAAAGAATTACCTCATATGATAAAAGTAACAGGATTTACATTTATACCAATACAAAAATTCATACCAGCTAAAGCAGATAGTTTAACAGATCCAACTCAGAAATATATATCATTAGCTAATAATAACAAAACTACTAACTACTCAGATCCTTATAAATCATATGCACAAGGTGGAGCAGTAATTCAATAAATTATAATGGATAGATATCAAGATATAAAAATATTAAGAAATGAAGATCGATTTGTTGGAACTATAGGAGATAAATATTATAACACAGTTTTTTATCCTGAGGTTGGAGCTCGTGAAAGTGATATTTATGTTGAGACAGAATGGGGAGATAGATTAGATTTATTAGCTAATCAATTTTATAATAATGTAACTTTATGGTGGATAATATCAATTAGAAATCCTAATAAAGTTAATTTTGGATCACTTTTTCTTAATCCTGGTTCACAAATAGCTATACCAGTAGATATTAGTGGTATAATAGATAGTTATAATAATTTAAATGAGTTATAAAAATGAATATATTAGGATCACCATTTGCAGAATGGGTAACTACACAAATTGAACAAAGACAATTTTCTTTAGGTAGAGGAAGTGGAAAAGATACTAAAGATTTATTATACCAACAATCAAAAACACCTTGGATTAGATTAGCAAGTTCTGTAGATCTTTTGCAAGATGAAGGAGGTGGAATTGATATCTTAAAAAGATTAGGAGGATTAGATGGAATTAATATTGATGATATTGCAGGTGATGGTTTAGCTAAAAATTTTATATTACAAGGGGGTGCAATTTCAAAAGTAGGAGATAGTTTTAGAGCAAATGCTGGTTTAAACATAACAAACCAAACATTTAATGGTGCTTATGGTTGGGGAGGTACATCTGAAAGAGGATTTATACCAATGCCTGGTATTACAGAAGCATCTTTAAAGTATATGAATAATGGTGCTTTAACAAAAACTGAAATTAAAATAAAATGTTATAGTAAAATACAATTAGCATTAATAGATGCTTTATATATGCGTCCTGGGTATACTTTATTATTAGAATTTGGGTGGAGTAATTATTTAAACAATTCTGGAGAATTACAAACATTTAATAATTTTAATTCACCAGCTTTACGTTATATGTTTAACAAACAAATTCAAGAAAAAAATCATTTTGAAATTACAAAAAGAATAGAAAAGGAAAGAGAAAATAGATCTGGAAATTATGAAGGAGTATATGGTAAAATAAGTAATTTTAAATGGACATTTAATCCTGATGGAAGTTATGATTGTACTATTAATTTAACAGGTTTAGGAGATGTATTAGAAAGTCTTAAAGTAAATATATCATTAAATGCTATAGATGATGAAACTATTAAAAATAAAAAGAAAAGTGAAGAAGATGATGAAAAAAGTGATGATATTCCTTTAATAGCTAATGCTAATAAAACATCACTAAATACTTGGTTATTTAGTATTTATCAAAATTATAAAGTACCAGGAAGAATATATGGGGATAATACTAATGATGGAGTTCATGAAGCACAATTAAAACAATTTCCTCTACCTTCTGATGATTTTAAAAAAACTGATATTTCAATTAAAAAAGCAGTATTATGTTTAGGTGATACTTCAACAGATGATGATGATAATGAATCTCCTCAAGCTTATGTTACATTTGGTTATTTAATAGCTTATATTCAAAAGTATATTATAACTCAGGATCCTAATACAGGAATACCAACTTTTTCATTTGATATGAAATTTGAAGATCTTGAAAATGATGAAAATTATATTTTATCTCCACCAGGACAATTCTCTCCTAATCCTTTAGTATGTGTAATTCCTCATTTAAGACATAACATACCAGGTGTTGATAGAGACTTTAAACAAACTAGTATGGATAAATTTATAACTAGAAATGGATCAGATTATAAAGGTGGAGAAGTTTATACTGGAAAGTTAGCAAGTATTTATGTTAATATAAATCATATAGCAAAAGTTTTACAACAAGCTCCAAGAGATGAAGATAATGCTTTATCTTTATTAGATTTTTTAAATCAAATAATTGCAGATATAACAAAAACATTAGGAGGAATTAATAATATTACTATAAAACTAAATGATGATGGTAATGGTGCTAGATTTATAGAAAATGCCCCTCAAAGATTTATTAAACAACCTGTACAATTATCTGAAGGTAAAATGTGTAGATTTAATACTTTTGGAATTACACCAAATATAGGAGGAAGTATAATAAGAGATTTAGGAATTGATGGAAGTATACCTTCTAATTTTTCATCAATGATTACAATTGGAGCACAAAGTAATGGTAACCAAGTATCAGGAAATGCAACCTCATTTTCTAATTATAATTCAGGTATAGTAGATAGAATTATTCCAACTAAAGGAAATTATTCACCTAAAGAAGAAGTAGATGAAGATGGAGAAGTAGTAAAAACTCAAGAAGAACAAATTGAAGACTCAATTAAAAAAATGACAAGTGGAGGTTTTTGGGGTTGGTTTACTGGAAATTATGGAGGTGTATTTGAAGATGTTATAAATGATAGACAATTTGACCAATCAGATATTGAATCTTTTCAAGAATTACACACAACATATATAAATCTTATAGTAGGGATATTATCACAACCAGTAGGAAAAGGAGGTTTAGGACAACTTGCAGCTCCATTTTTCTTACCTTTTAATTTTAATATGGATATAGATGGTATATCTGGTATAAAATTATATCAAAAATTCTTAATTGATGAAAAAATTCTACCACCAGCTTATGATAAAGACTCAGTAGAAATATTAGTTAAAACTACAGATCATATTATAAATAATTCTGCTTGGATAACAAAAATTGGTACACAATCAACTCCTAAACCACAAAAATTTGAATCACCTACTAGTGGAGGAATTGCAGGAACTTTTGCTGCAAGTTTAGTAGGAGGTTCAACTCCAACATCTAGAGGTACTAATACTAATGTAGGTAGTGATTTACCACCACCTCCAGGAGAACAACCACCAGAAGATGAATTATTAAGAATAAGAGTAACTAGAATAATGGATGATGGTACTCAAACATTAGGAATAATGGATATCTTAGCAGAAGATGAACAAACTATATTATATTCATTAGCAACATCAGAATTACCATGGTTAGGTAATCAAAATTCAATAAGTTGCATTCCAGTAGATTCTTATAGAGTAAAATCTCATGTTAGTGGTAAACATGGTAAATGTTTTTGGTTAATAGGTAATTCATTAGGGGGTTATGCTTTTAACAAACTATTTGGAAATAAATTTACAAGAGCTGCAGTTTTAATTCATAGAGCACCTAAAGCACCAGGTTGGCTTGAAGGTTGTATAGGTCCTGGTCTTAAATTTAATGCCCAAAATAATCAAAAAGGTAGACAAAAAGGAACAGGACAAGCTTATCTTAACCCAGCATTAAATCAATCAGAAGCTGCAATGAATAAATTAATGAATACTTTATATAGTATTGGTTCTTTTAAGATGGAAATAATAAATAATGGAGGAGTTGATAATTTTTCAGAATCTCAAAAATCTAATAAAACAACAATATGGTCAGAATTACCTAGATCTTTTGATTCATCAGTACAATCAGTGGCAAGAAATAGAAAATTATTACCAAATCCTTACGTAGCTTAACAATGTATATACCAAAAAATAAAATAAAAACTAATTTATATACTAAAGGTAATGAGTATAAAAATATAGTTACAGGAGTACCTTATACAGGTTATTATTGGACTATGTATACTGGAAAATTTTTTACTGGTAAAAATCCTAATGATACATTAATAGAAGAACTAGTACCAATAAATACTGTTACAAATAATGTATGGGATTTAACATCTCAGGGACAATCATTCCAACAATACGCTAGCAATTATGATTCAGAAGTAGTACCAGGACAATATCAAAATATGATAGATGTTGATGTTTATAATAATGTAAGAAAAATAGATATATCTGTTACTAAATTAGTTCCACAACAATATTATCCAACGCCAACAGATGAAGAATATAAATTGGGAGTATTTATGAGATATTTTGTAGTTAAAACTAATGAAAATATTTATACAGAATTAGATAAAACTACTTATAATAAAATAATAGATCAAGATATTCAATATCTATATGAATTATATATACCCTTTAAAATTCAATGGGCTTTAGTAGGAGGAGAGGTAGAAGTATCAACAGCAAATAGAAATGTATTAGAATTAAAAGAAAGAAAATTAAATAAAACAGGCCTTACAGAATTTTTAAATAAACCAACTAATTTTAGTCTTGATTACCTTCAATTTTATGCTCCTAATAGTGGAAAAATACTATATACTGGTGATCCCTCAAGAGAAGGAGAGGAAGGGCTTATTCTTCCAAATGGAAAAACTTATATAGGATATTATCATGTAATGTTAGATGGTACTATTATGACAGGTAAATCTCATAATACTGGAAATAACATTATTTTAACAAGTATTTATGATTAAACTTGGATTATAGATAAATTCCTCGTATATTGAACCAAAATAAGAGTTATGTTTTGGTTAGTTGAAGATAGTAAGCAGTTAGAAGTATTTAAAAATTATGTTAGAGAGGAAGCATTTGTTGAAATAATTCCATATTCTAATGTAGAACATCCCACAAAAGGAGGCATATGTGCTGTTTATATTCGTCCGTTAAATGCCACAAAAGGGTTTATATTGACAAATGACCATAGCGAGACATTAAACGTTGGTATAGACGCAATAAAATGTGTATTAAACACATTAGACAAGGTGTATGTACGTGATAAGAAGGAATTTTTACATTATTTAGTATTACAAAAGCTCTTTGACATAACATTAACAACGCCTACGTATATACCAGAAACAACACAAACACATAATTATTTTTACAACAAATATCCTAATAAAAAAGACATAAACAGAATAGTACCTATAGTTAAACATTATGAATATTGTGAAAACATATTTAACGACTTAAAAAACAAAATAAATGAACCAATCAACGACTTTTACAACAACAAAGCCACAGTGGTTTTCAACGCCGTGGAGCAAAGTGGTATACGAATTAATAGAGATGAATTCAAATCGCACTTTTACGATGAGCGTAGTGAGTATGTATACACGCAATACAACTTTAAAACACTAACAACAAGACCCTCAAATAAATTTAATGGAGTTAATTATGCAGCACTTAATAAAGATAATGGATGTAGGAAGAGTTTTATTCCACGTAATGATAAATTTATTGAGCTTGATATTGGTGCTTACCATCCTACTCTTTTGGGTTTGTTGGTGGGGTATAATTTTGGGGATGAAGATATTCATAAATCTTTTGCAAAAATGTATGGTGTGGATTACCACAAATCTAAAGAGCTAACATTCAAACAACTATACGGAGGAGTATTCGAGCAGTTTAAAGATCTGGAATTTTTTCAAAGAGTACAAATATATGTAGATGATTTGTGGCAAAAATTTAACGAAAAGGGCTGGATAGAGTGTCCTGTTTCAAAGCATGTGTATAGAAAAGATAAGTTAGAGGATATGAAACCTCAAAAATTATTGAATTATGTTCTTCAAAACTTGGAGACCGCAATGAATGTTCGTATATTGTGGGACATATTTAAATCATTAAGAAATCGAGAAACTAAGCTGGTCTTATATACTTATGATTCGTTTTTGTTTGATTTTAAAGAAGGAGAAGAAGATTTAATTGATGAAATTAAACAAATAATAAAAAAATATAAATTACAAATAAAAGAAAGTTATGGAAGCAACTACGATTTTAGATAAACCTGTTAATATGTATACTATAGATGATTTTAACGAATTCTCTACATTAAATATAAAAGATTTGAATAATAAATTATTTTGCACTTTTACAACATTAGAAGAATTAGATTCATTAATTAAGGATCTTACTTCTAAGTATAATATTATGTATAATAAGATATTTGTTTTACATATTAAAAGTAATGACGAATATGTTTGCACATATAATATTGATCAGGCAAATCTAGATAGTTTACCACAAAACACAATTCTTGTACATAGAAAAAAAGAATCAAATACATTATATACTATAAATGCTCTTAATGAATTAATTAAAAAATTAAATGGAGGAGTAGTTGATACTAAATTCCCAATTAATTGGCAGCATTATAGAAATACAGTTTTACTTACTCAAAGAGATGAATTAAAGCAATTAAAGACAAAAATTCATAAAATTCTTGAAGTATAGTTAGGCTCCTCGAACATTCGTTCGTATATTTACATCATATTAAATAAACGTTATAAACCAAAAAAAAGTTATTATGGATTTAAACCTAATTAAACAACGCTTAGAATCGTTAAACAAGCAATCTACAAACAAATCAGGAGGTGGAAAATCACTTTTCTGGAAACCATCAGTTGGTAAACAAGTAGTTAGAGTAGTACCTAACAAATTTAACAAACAAATTCCTTTTACAGAAATGCTATTTTATTATGGTATAGGTCAAAGAGTAATGGCATCCCCACAAAACTGGAGTGAAAAAGACCCAATTCAAGAATTCACAAAACAATTACGTCAAAGTGGAGATAAAGAAAATTGGAGATTAGCTAAAAAATTAGACGCTAAAACTCGTATTTTTGCTCCTATTATAGTAAGGGGTGAGGAAAGTGAAGGTGTTAAATTATGGCAATTTGGTAAAGAAGTTTATCAAGATTTCTTAAACATGGCTTCTGATGATGAGATTGGTGATTTTACTGATATAGTAGGTGGTAGAGATATTAAATTAACTACTGTAGGACCTGAAGTAACAGGAACACCATATAATAAAACATCAGTAGGACCGTCTCTTAAAACAACTCCATTATCAGATAATGAAACTTTAGTTCAATCTTTATTAGATAATCAACCTAATCCAATGGATGTATTTAAAAGATTTACTTTTGATGAAGTTAAATCATCATTAGAAGAATTTCTATCAGATGGTGAAACTGAAGTATCACCTTCAATTCCAAAAGATACTACTACAGCTCCAAAATATTCTACAGATAATAGTAAATCAAAATCAAAAGCAGATCAGTTTGATGATTTATTTAAAGATGATAGTAAAGGTGGAGATGATGATTTACCGTTTTAATAAATAATAATACATGGCGAGAAAGAAAAAAACACTATCGGAGGCAGTCTCTGCGGAAATACAATCAAATTTTAACTTAAATGCTTTTAAAGCAAAAAAAGGATTAACATCTAATATTAAGTTTAAAGATCAAGAATGGATTCCTTTATCACCAGCATTTCAGGATGTAACTTCAATTCCAGGTATTCCTATGGGTCATATTGTTCTTCTTAGAGGACATTCAGATACAGGTAAGACAACAGCACTTTTAGAAGCAGCTGTTGCTGCTCAAACTCGTAAAATCCTACCAGTATTTATTATTACAGAGATGAAATGGTCTTGGGATCATGCAAAAATGATGGGTATGGATGTTAAAGAAGTTATAAATGAAGAAACGGGTGAAGTAGAAAATTATGAAGGTAACTTTATTTATGTAGATAGAGAAACTATTAATTCTATTGAAGATGTAGCTGGATTTATTTTAGATTTAATTGATGAACAAAAGAAAGGTAATTTACCTTATGATTTATTATTCTTATGGGATTCTATTGGATCAGTACCTTGTGAAATGTCTATTAAATCAAATAAAAACAACAATGAATGGAATGCAGGTGCTATGTCAACTCAATTTGGTAATAGTGTAAATCAAAAGATTACATTATCTAGAAAAGAGTCATCACCTTATACTAATACATTAGTTTGTATTAATAAGGTTTGGACATTAAAAGCTGAATCACCTATGGGACAACCAAAATTAATGAATAAAGGTGGTTATGCTATGTGGTTTGACTCAACATTTGTAGTTACATTTGGTAATGTAATGTCAGCTGGAACTTCTAAAATAAAAGCAATTAAAGATGGTAAACAAGTTGAATTTGCTAAAAGAGTAAACATTCAAATTGATAAAAATCATATTAATGGTGTTACCACTAGAGGTAAAATTGTTATGACACCTCATGGTTTTATTAATGATAATGATAAGGAGTTAAAAGCTTACAAAGAAGATAGAAAAGAAGATTGGAAAGCTATCTTAGGGGGTGATGATTTTAGAGTAGTTGAAGAAGATCAAGCATACTCTGATATTGCATCTTTTGGAGAAGAGCCACAATAAACTTTGATACCCGGAGTATTTTTCGTATATTCCGGGTATAAAAATTAATCAAATGAAACAGAAAGAATTATTTAAACTTCTTGATGGAATTCAAGAACAAGGGGAAGAAACTGTAAAAAGTGAAAGAATATTAATGATAGATGGTTTAAATCTATTCTTTAGAAATTTTGCAGTAATGAATATGGTTAATCCTGATGGGGTTCATATAGGTGGTTTAGGTGGATTCTTTCGTTCATTAGGCGCTATGATACGTCAAACTCAACCAACACAGGTTTATGTAGTGTTTGATGGGGCTGGATCAGCTAATAATAGAAAAAACATTAACCCACTATATAAATCAGGTAGAGATTTACAACGTATAACTAATTGGGATGCTTTTGATGATAAAGATGATGAAGATGATGCTAAGGTAGATCAAATGGTTAGAATTATCCATTATCTAAAAACATTACCTGTTAAAACTATTAGTATTGATAAAGTAGAAGCTGATGATATTATAGCATATATGTCAAATATTATTCCTAAAAAACCAGAAGACAAAGTATTTATAGTATCTTCTGATAAGGATTTTTTACAATTAGTAAACAAAAATGTTATTGTATATCGCCCTATGGAAAAAGAATATTATACAGAACAAACAGTAATTGATAAATATAAAATGTCTCCCAAAAACTTTATATTACATAAAACACTATTAGGAGATAATTCAGATAAAATCAAAGGTGTTAAGGGTTTAGGTGAAAAAGGATTATATAAAAAATTCCCTGAATTAATGGAGCGTGATATGAATTTAGAAGATATATTCACTATATGTGAAGCCAAATTAAAAGATCATGTAGTTTATGCTCGTGTTCTCCAAAATATGGATGAAATGGAAAAAAACTATAAAATAATGGATTTAGAAAATCCAATGATAGATAAAAATGATGAAAAATATATAAATAAGGTTGTTAATTCAGAGGTTCCTTCGTATATTCCAGAACAATTCATATCCATGTACCATCAAGATAAATTAGGTGGGATGATACGAAATGTAGAATTTTGGGTAGATGATATTTTCAAACAATTAGTTATAAAAAAATAAGTTACATGACGTTAAAAAACCTAAACCAATATGGCCCCCATTTTCAAATAAAGGTGCTATCTTCCTTATTAACACATAAGGAATTTTTAGTTAATATTCAAGATATTTTAAGTGATGAATATTTTGACAATCAAGCTCATAAGTGGATTGTTAAGGAGATATTAAGATATTATGATAAGTATCATACTACACCTTCAATGGATATTTTAAAAGTTGAAGTTAAAAAAATTGATAATGAAGTACTACAATTATCAGTTAAAGAACAATTAAGAGAAGCATACCAAGCATCAGATGAAGATTTAGAATATGTACAAGAAGAATTTACTGGATTTTGTAAAAACCAACAAATAAAAAAAGCATTAATGTCTTCTGTAGATTTATTAAAAGCAGGTGATTTTGATTCAATTAAAACTATAATATCAAGTGCTTTACAAGCTGGTAATGATAAAAATGTAGGACATGAATACTTAAAAGATTTAGAATCAAGATTTAGAGAAGATGCTAGAACAACAATTCCAACACCTTGGGCAAGAATTAATGAATTATTACAAGGTGGTTTAGGAAATGGGGATTTTGGTTTAATATTTGGTAACCCTGGAGGAGGTAAATCTTGGTCATTAGTTGCATTAGGTGGATTTGCTGTAAGAATGGGTTACAATGTAGTACATTATACATTAGAATTAGGTGAACAATATGTAGGAAGAAGATATGATGCTTTCTTTAGTAAAATACCAGTTGATAGAATTTTACAAAATAGAGAAAAAATAGAAGAAATAATGCCTAGTTTAGAAGGTGAGTTAATTATTAAAGAATTTGCAACAGGTCGCGCAACAATGTCAACAATTGAGTCACATATTACAAAAATAACTGACATGGGAATTAAACCTGATTTAGTAATTATTGATTATGTTGATTTATTAGGAACAAAAAAGAAAACATCTGATAGAAAAGGAGAAATTGATGATATTTATCAAAGCACTAAAGGATTAGCTCGCCAATTAGACATCCCTATTTGGTCAGTTTCTCAGGTAAATCGTGCAGGAGCAAAAGACGATATTGTTGAAGGAGATAAAGCAGCAGGATCATATGATAAAATAATGATTACTGATGTGTGTATTTCTCTTTCAAGAAAAAAAGCAGATAAAGTAAACGGAACAGGAAGATTTCATATTATGAAGAATAGATACGGTATTGATGGATTAACATTTGGAGTAGAAGCTGATACTGCAACTGGTCATTTTATTGTAAAAGATTATAATCCTGACGATTACGAAAAAGAACAAGATTCAACCCAAATTACTAAACCATTTGGTGAAGTAGACAGTTATGATAAAAAAGCATTAGCAAATCAATTTTTCACACTTAATAAATAAAACAATAAATGAACATTACACAAGAAATACTATCAGACATAGTAGTATATAACAAATATGCTAAATACGTTCCTTCAAAACAAAGAAGAGAAACATGGGAAGAATTAGTTACAAGAAATAAAGAGATGCATCAAGAAAAATTCCCACAATTAAAAGAAGAAATAGAAGATGTATATAAATTAGTATATGATAAAAAAGTTTTACCTTCAATGCGTAGTTTACAATTTGCTGGAAAACCAATTGCTATAAATAATGCAAGGATATTTAATTGTTCATTTTTACCAATTGATGATTTTAGAGCATTTAGTGAAACAATGTTCTTACTACTTTCAGGATGTGGAGTTGGTTTTTCAGTTCAACAACATCATATTGAAAAATTACCTGAAATCCATAAAGCAACTAAAGAAAAAAGATTTTTAATTGGAGATTCAATTGAAGGATGGGCTGATGCTGTAAGAGCAATTATGAAGGCTTACTTAGGTAAAACTAAAACAATGCCTATATTTGATTATAGAGATATTAGACCAAAAGGGGCAGAATTAATTACTGTAGGAGGTAAAGCACCAGGACCTGAACCATTAAAAGAATGTTTATTTCAAATTCAAAAAGTACTTGATAGAAAAAAAGATGGAGAACAATTATCATCTATTGAGGCACATGATATTATTTGTCATATTGCTGATGCAGTATTATCTGGTGGTATTCGAAGAGCAGCACTAATTTCATTATTTGATTTACATGATAATGAAATGTTAACTTCAAAACATGGTGCTTGGTGGGAATTGAACCCACAAAGAGGTAGAGCTAACAACTCAGCAGTAGTTATTCGTCATAAAGTTAGAAAAAAAGATTTTTTAGGTTTATGGGGAAAAATTGTAGCTAGTAATTCAGGTGAACCTGGAGTATATTTTTCAAATGATAAAGATTGGGGAACTAACCCATGTTGTGAAATTGCTTTAAGACCTTTTCAATTTTGTAATTTAACAGAAGTTAATGTATCTAATGTAGAATCACAAGAAGATTTAAACGAAAGAGTTAAAGCTGGTGCATTTTTAGGAACTTTACAAGCAGCATATACTGATTTTCATTATCTTAGAGATATTTGGAAAAAAACAACTGAAAAAGATGCACTTGCTGGGGTAGGAATGACAGGGATTGCAAGTGGTGTTATTTTAGATTTTGACTTAGAGGAAGCAGCTGAACATGCTAAAAATATAAATTTAGAAATTTCAAAAATATTAGGAATTAAAAAAGCAGCTCGTGTAACAACTGTTAAACCTTCAGGAACTAGTTCATTAGTATTAGGAACTTCATCAGGTATTCATGCTTGGCATAATGATTTTTATGTAAGACGTATGAGATTAGGAAAAAATGAAGCAATATATAAATATCTTGCAAATAATCATCCAGAATTAGTAGAAGATGATTTTTTCAAACCAGATATTCAAGCAGTTGTTTCAGTTCCACAAAAATCACCTGATGGGGCAATTTATAGAACAGAAAGTGCTATGGATTTATTAGAAAGAACTAAAAAATTCAATATAGAATGGGTAAAAGGAGGACATAGGAAGGGATCTAATACTAATAATGTATCAGCTACAATTTCAGTTAAACAAAATGAATGGGATACAGTTGGTGAATGGATGTGGAAAAATAAAAACACATTTAATGGGTTAGCTGTTTTACCTTATGATAATGGTTCATATACTCAAGCACCTTTTGAAGATATAACAGAAGAAAAATTCTTAGAGATGGAAAGTCATTTAAATAATATTGATTTAACACAAATAGTTGAAATGACTGATGAAACTGACTTAAAAGATCAAGCAGCTTGTGCAGGTGGAGCTTGTGAAGTAGTATAATGAGAAAAGATGATTGGATCACTAGATTATATTATGGATTTTTAAGTAAATATTGTTAAAACATACATATAATTTTTTTTCATATATTTATAATAAATTTAATAAAATGAAAAAAATATTAGTTTTTCTATTAGTTTTATGTACCTTTAATTCTTATAGTCAAGATTTAAAGAAAATATTTAAATTTGCAACATTTTACACAGCAGCAAATGGTGGAACATCTATTTCTGACGTAGATGTGTATTCTGTTACTAATGGTTTACAAACAACTA
>Ga0206125_10001313_pt1 | contig 29262 bp, 20 predicted proteins | sample Helgoland_Spring_4_FD_148598 | JGI IMG/M metagenome (GOLD analysis project Ga0206125, IMG submission 148598) | Pelagic subsurface seawater microbial communities from Kabeltonne, Helgoland, North Sea - Helgoland_Spring_Bloom_20160331_1 | ecosystem: Environmental > Aquatic > Marine > Epipelagic ... | reverse complement strand
TAAAAGTGGTCAAGCCAATATAATTATTGATTTAAATCACCGAGACAAATTGCTTTATGGAGATATTAAAATTATCGACAAGCAAACAATTCAAATTCTTCGCAGAAGTGAGGCATGGGCTAGAGATCAATATGTGTATGCTCAAATTGAGTTTAATGTTCCGTTGAACATTTCAAAAGTACAAGCAAATCAGGAAAATAAAGCCAATTTTTATTCTGGTACCGAACTGCAAATAGCCTTTTCAAAAGAGGTGAAGAAGGGAGAGAAAATTCTGTTGAAAGTAGCACTCTCGCCAACAAGTTATGAAGGTGCAAAATTGAATAGTTCTGAAATTGAAGGTTGGGATTTTGCAAAAGCAAAAAAACAAGCCGAATCACTTTGGGATAAACAACTAGCAAAAATTGATATTACAGAAAGTAATCAAGACAAGAAAACTATTTTTTATACCGCATTGTATCATACCATGGTACAGCCCAATATTGCACAGGATATTGACGGTAAATACCGCGGAAGAGATAATAAAGTTCACGAGGGTGAAGGCTTTGATTATTATTCGGTTTTCTCATTATGGGATACATTTCGTGCGGCACATCCATTGTATACTTTAATCGAAAAAAAACGTACCGCTGATTTTATAAATACATTCCTAAAACAGTATGAACAAGGTGGTAGATTGCCCGTTTGGGAATTAGCATCCAATGAAACGGATTGTATGATTGGTTACCATTCCGTTTCTGTAATGGCCGATGCTATGGTAAAAGGGATAACGGGTTTCGATTATGAAAAGGCTTTTGCGGCGGCAAAACATTCGGCGATGAGAGACGAATTAGGTTTAAAGGCATACAAACAAAATGGCTTTATCTCTATTGATGACGATCACGAAAGCGTTTCTAAAACTTTAGAATATGCTTATGATGATTGGTGCATCGCTCAAATGGCTCAGATACTAAATAAAAAGGAGGATTATGAGTATTTCATGAAACGTTCTCAATCATGGAAAAATCTATTCGATTGGAAAGCAGGTTTTATCCGACCAAAGAAAAACGGTGGTTGGGATAGCCCTTTCGATCCTCGAGAAGTAAATAACAATTTTACAGAGGGTAATGCCTGGCAATATACTTTTTTTGTGCCACAAGATATTCCGGGCATAATTGAAGGGTATGGTGGAAACCAAAAATTTGAGGCGAAGCTGGACGAAATGTTCAATAGCGAGAGTAAAACGACTGGGCGAGAGCAAGTAGATGTTACTGGCTTAATAGGCCAGTATGCCCACGGAAACGAGCCAAGTCACCACATGGCTTACTTATATAATTATATAGGAAAACCAGAAAAAGCTACTGAAAAAGTGCATTACATCTTAGATAATTTCTATAAAGATGCACCCGATGGATTGATAGGAAACGAAGACTGCGGACAAATGAGTGCTTGGTATGTATTAAGCTCTATGGGGATTTATCAAGTTACTCCTGGAGCAGATAATTGGCAAACAAATTTTCCAACTTACTTTGAGAAATCCCAAGTTGTAACAGAGGGAAATGTTGCTAAATTTGTCATCTCAGAATTTGAAAAAACTGGTTTTCTTGCACAAGAAAGCAGAGAGATTGTTGCTGACCTTCCTTTTTCTAGTATAATTCCCGTTCCTGTCATTTCAGGAAAAAGTAAATCGTTTCAGGATAAAATGGAGGTCGAAATTTTGTCTAAAAATCCAACGGATAAAATATATTACTCGATTAATAAAAATACTAATCCAACAAAAGACATAAGTTGGAAATCCTATACGGGACCATTGTTGATAAATGAAACTACTGAAATTCAAGCAAAAATTGACAACAACGGAAATCAAAGTAACATTGTGTCAGCTAACTTCTTTAAAAAACCAAACAACTATAGTGTTGCTATCAAATCTAAATACAATTCACAGTATACCGCTGGAGGCATTGAGGGTTTAATTGATGGTATACATGGGGACGAAAACTGGCGCAAAGGAGAATGGCAAGGCTATCAAGATCAAGATTTTGAAGCAGTAATTGACCTGCAAGAAGTTCGAGATATTTCTTCTATTAGCGCTACTTTTTTACAAGATTCTCGCTCTTGGATTTTAATGCCCGCTTATGTGCAGTTTTACACTTCTGAGGATAATATAAATTACAAAATAGTAGATTCCCCAATTTTGCATTCGGTGGACCCAAAAGAAGATACAACACGTATTTTACCATTTGCGATCAATCAGAAAGTGCCCAAAGTAAGGTATGTAAAAGTGTTTGCTAAAAATTTCGGAAAACTACCAACATGGCATCAAGGATATGGAGGTGATGCCTTTATTTTTATTGATGAAATTACAATCAAATAAGGCAATTTTAATCTTGTTGTCTGTTACTTTATAATTCTAATACATTTTAATACAATGAAGATAGCCTTAATCCAAGCCGAATTAATCTGGGAAAATCCAGAAGCTAATAGAGTTTATTTTGAAGAAAAAATAAATGCAATTACTGATGATGTGAATCTTATTGTGCTTCCTGAGATGTTTACAACTGGTTTCACCATGAATCCCAGCAAAGTTGCAGAAACAATGACAGGGGAAACGGTATCGTGGATGCAGACTTTGGCGAAAGCCAAAAATGCAGCAATAACAGGAAGTGTAGTAATCAAGGACAATAGCAATTTTTACAATCGAATGTTGTTCGTTTTTCCATCAGGAGCAATACAGTTTTATGATAAGCGGCATTTATTTACCCTGGCAGGAGAAGGCAAGGAGTACACCGCAGGCGATGATAAATTAATTGTAGACTACCTTGGGTGGAAGATATGCCCTTTTGTTTGTTATGATCTGCGCTTTCCTGTTTTCTCTCGTAATGTCGGGAAACAGTATAATCTGCTTCTTTATGTGGCGAGTTGGCCTAAAACGCGTATCAAAGCTTGGGATACACTGCTAGCAGCTCGTGCAATTGAAAATATGAGTTACGTTGTCGCAGTCAATAGAGTAGGTGCAGATGCTAATGGTTATGAATACGTAGGTCATTCACAAGTCATTGACATGTTAGGAGAGCAATTAGTAGCACCTACAGAAGTTGAGGGTACTTATATCGCCACGCTTGACAAAGTAAAGTTGAATGAAACCAGAGTGAAATTAAACTTTTTAAATGATCAAGATACGTTTGTAATTAAAAACTAGTGCTCTTGTTTTTTTTTGGGTTATCTTGCTTTTTAGGTTCAGGAGTATAAGGTATACTCAAATCAAAGAATTCGACATCATCCCAATTAGGTCTTACGTCTCTTATAGTTTTCGAATAATAAAGCACTTCTTCAGGTTGTATTTTCTCTAAATAATTTCCCGAGTCCCACTTTTTGTTTTTGTTGTCATCATATACCACGCGAAGATTAAAAGTGTTTGGCTCTAGTAAATTAAATTCAATTTTAGTTTTGCTGTCTGTGTACTCGCTGGCAATTAGTTCTCCTTTTTCATTGGTTAACTCAATAAGTATAGGGTAGCGCTTAACGTTTTGTAAGTTGACTATTAAGTTTCCGTACTCCTCAGTTTGCTGAGTAGTTGTTTTAAAACTCAAACTATCATTTACGAAGCCAAAAAAATCAGTAGCAGCACCTGGTAAAACTGAAAGTGTATATTTTTGAGAAGGTTCCTTTTTGAAATCAAAAAACCATTCTTGATGGAATTCATCATAAACTGTTGTAAAATCGACAGCAGTAGAATCCTTGTCGATCAGTCTAATTTTAGAGTTATCAAATTTTACAAGTGGCGTGCTACTTGTTAGGAAGTAGCGGTCTCTAAAATGTAATACTCCATTGTATTTAGGGGTAATTGTAAGCGTATCTCTTTTTTGGTCTTTCAGTTTAAGAACAAAATTCTTATCGTAGTTTTTTAGCTTTACAGCAACCGATAAAGAATCTGTTTTGATTGGTTTGAACCATACTTGCAGAGAGTCTTTTTTAGAATACTGTGTTACAAGACTTTCTATTACTTGGCCTTTATTTTTTAATACTATAACAGGCCTGTTCGCAGCTGTGGTCAGATCGCCTTCATATCCCAAAAAAGCTTTGTTACCCGATGCTTGAATAGGTTTAAAAGCTTTAAAAGGCAAGTTTTCCTTAAATAATTCTAATTCATACAGCGTGTCATTGGGTACAGAAATATAGTTTTTTATAAAACCTATTTTTTCCTTTTGCGGGTCAAATAAGTTGTTTCCGTTATAATCCTTCAATGCCACCAAAAGGTATTTTCCTGCTTTCAGGTTTTCGAGTTTAAATGTTTTTAAGCTATCAAGCGTGTTTGTTATGTAGCTAGGTGGTTTTTTATATATTATCGAATCGTTAAAGCTGTCATTTATCTCGTACAATTGGACCGACACAAAAGCTTCAGCTTCTTTTTCGATAGCATCTTTTACTCGACCTCCAAGCGATAGAGAATCGATGTAAGTACCAGTAGAAAAAACATATTTAAATTGATTTAACGGATTTCCCTCGTTATTATCAGCAATACTTTGACCAAAATTAAAACTATAAGTAGTGTTTGATGCTAAGGTATCTTTTATTTTAATGCTAAGGTATTTAGTAGCAGTAAGCGGCGTGATTAAAGGTTCATATTTAAGCGGAGGTGAAATAACAAGTTGTTTGTTTAAATTTTTAAGTTTGATGTATTCATCAAAGACTAATTTAATCTCTTTGCTTTTAAAATTTGTGCTATAATTATCTGGAAAACTCATTTTTAAAGTAGGAGCGAGCGTGTCTTTCAGTCCGCCAGTAATACTCCCTCTTTTTGCACAACTAGCTAAAGTTATAATACAGAGTAACAAAAAATATTTGATATAGTTTCTCAACATGAAATTCAGAATTTTAAAGACACAAAATAACGATTATATTTATTGGAATCGAAACTTTTTAGCGATTTATTAAGATGCTCTTACGACAGCTGTAATTAGTCACATTGAATTGTTTTTCATTTTTAATATGTAATTTTGTGTACAGTATTAATAAACTACATGGAAAGAATTGAAAAGATGAGAAAAATAGAACATATAGGAATTGCGGTTAAAGATCTAGAGGTTTCAAATTTATTGTTTGAAAAACTCTTGGGAGTGTCGTCTTACAAGCAAGAAGAAGTAGTTAGTGAAGGGGTGATGACCTCTTTTTTTGAAAATGGTCCTAATAAAATTGAACTTCTGGCCGCTACAAATTCGGATAGTCCTATCGCTAAATTTTTAGAGAAAAAAGGAGAAGGAATTCATCACATAGCATTTGATGTTGAGGACATTGAAGCAGAAATTATTCGATTAAAAGAAGAAGGTTTTATTGTTTTAAATGAGATTCCTAAAAAAGGCGCCGATAATAAACTAGTCGTTTTCTTGCATCCTAAGAGTACTAATGGTGTTTTAATTGAATTGTGTCAGGAGATAAAATAATTGTTAAGTACGGGTTTTTTATAAATCTAATAATCAGTAGGTTTCAATTTGGTTTTATTTATTTAGTAGTTTTAATGTAAAACTATGATTAAAATATTTGGAGCAAACAAAAAATAGTAGTAATATTGCACACTCTAAACCGGTCCTATAGCTCAGCTGGTTAGAGCACCTGACTCATAATCAGGTGGTCCCTGGTTCGAGCCCAGGTGGGACCACTAGTAAAATCAAGCCTTTCAAGAAATTGAGAGGCTTTTTTGTTTTCATCAGTACAATATATGTATAACAAATTGCCGACCTGGCAAAGATAGTAAACTTTTCATTCTGTTTCAATTAGCTGTATTTTTTTAGTATTTTTACTTTTCAATTAAAAATAATTAGCGTTATGGCAAGACTAATTGAAATCTTTTTTTTCTTTCTTCATCAACAAATACAAAAGATAAATTCTATAATAACCTCCAATAAGGTTTCACTTATTTTAGCCCCGCTATTACCTATTTTGGTAGTTATACTCAGTGCTTTTCAGTTATATAATGGTAATTTTATTTTATTCCATTTAATAATTCTAATTTTTGGAGTTATTTTTTCATTTTTACTTACAGTATCATCCATATATTTTTTAAAAGGTGATAATATTTTTAATCGATATAATAGAGAAAAGTCAAATAGTAATTTATCTCAGTTCCAAAATACATCAAAGTCTTCAAACAATATGTCTGAAAAAAAAGTAGCTGATTTAATTGATGCTAATAGAGAAGCAATAAATTACTATTACGTTGAATTTAAAAAGATTGAACTATTTAACGATGACACATTATTAATTGACTTTCAAAGTTTGATTGCTAATTGCTTAAAAAAATCTAAGAACAATTATTTTTTTAAATTAGAAATTAGTGCTCAGGAAACACACGCTTTTATCAATGAATTTATGATTCCTTTCTTGATAAAATTAGATTCAAACCGTGTAATACCTAAAAAAAGTATAGCTTCTCTGTTACAATATAAAAAAGCCGGTAAATATATTCCTGTAAATGAAAAATCATTATCCGATAAAAATAGAATAACCGTTACCCTTTGTCAAAAAAAGGTATATGAAAGTGTTCAAAAAATGTAAATTCCCCGAATTATTATGTGGCCAAGTCGCAATTCCACGTTTCATTTAGTTTCATTCCAATAGTTTAGCCTCATAATTCTAAAACAAAAATTATGAACCCACAAAAAATTATTGAACAGTTAAATGAAATTAAAATGATGATTACAAAAGGTAATCAGTTCCAAAAAGAGATTTTTACTATTAAAGATCTCATGAACTATACAGGCTTTTCAGATAGTACGATTCACAAATTATCTGCTAAAAAATTAATCCCTCATAACAAGCCAACCAACGGGGCTTTATTCTTCGATCGAGTTGAGATAGTTGAATGGATTAGAAAGCACAAAGTCTATTCAGATGAGGAAGTTTTGTCTAAATTTTCCAAGCAGTTAAAAAAATAGAAGTATTCAATTCCGCTAAATTGTAATGCTTTATTTTAATTCTAACTATGTTATATCCTCCAAAGATACAATAAAAAACATTGTACAAAATGAAAGAGAAATATTTACGAATAGGTACGTCCTATTTTAAGAAATCCCTGTACCCTTTATCTTCAGGTGATTTTGTGGAAATTTTAGTTATATGGTCTCCAGAACTGATAAGGCAAGATCATGGTAAAAATGTTCTTTCAGAAATTGAAAGATATGATGGTTTCATTTGTATTCCTGAGAACCGTCCTGAATTTTTTTTAAAAAGAATTCAGGATTATTATAATACTTATCATCAAATAAGTAAATCACCTTCCGAAGGAGATATTGAAAATACCCTTAGTTTTTTAGCTCATATTTTTGGAGAGCAATTGGAATTAGGAATTGATTATCTACAATTGATTTATTTAAGACCAACTCAAATTCTTCCAATTTTATGTTTAGTGAGTAAAGAACGTAATACTGGCAAGTCTACTTTCTTAAAATGGCTTAAAGAAATATTTGAATACAACCTCACTTTTCTGACCAATAGTGATTTCACCTCAAATTTTAACGCTGATTGGAGTTCCAAACTTTTAATTTGTATTGATGAAGTATTATTCAAGACAGATGAACTAACCGAGCGAATAAAGTACCTATCTACAACCAACACTCATAAAACAGAAGCAAAAGGAAAAGATAAAAAAGAAGCATCATTTTTTGGAAAATTCGTTTTGTGTTCAAACAACGAAACCTCATTTATTAAAATTGACTCGGATGAAATTCGCTTTTGGGTAATAAAGGTTAATAAATTTCAAAAAGAAGATGTTGGTATTTTACAAAAACTAATCGATGAAATTCCAGCATTTTTACATTTTTTAATCAATAGAAAACTATCTACTGAAAATCAATCACGAATGTGGTTTACTCCAGATCAGATTAAAACAAAAGCGTTGTTAAAATTGGTAAGGTATAATTCAAATCAAATTGAAAGAGAATTAGTTAATGTTTTATTGAATACAATGGAAAGTTTGGACATTGAAAATTTAGATTTTAGCTTCTCCGACTTATTAAACATTTTAAACAAGTTTAAGATTAGATATGATGCTGTTGAAATAAAAAATATTATACGCAAAAATTGGAAGCTAGAGCAAGCAAAAAATTCAAACCAGTATCAAAAAGTAAGCATTACTAACGACCTTGATTTTTATCAAAACGTAACAAAAGGTCGTTATTATTCGATCACTAGAGATTTTTTATCTGATTATAATGATGAATTGATGACAATATAGAATTTAGCCAACAACAGTAAGGCTTCTGTTTGTCATCACTTTGTCATCAAAAAATAAAATGATGATAAAAAATGATGACTGAATTTTAAAAGTGATGACATGATGACAAAATGACGACGTGTAAAACCACTGTTACTATTGGGCTGATGGTACTTTGTCATCAATTCATCATTTTTTTTATTTTTTTTAAACCCGCAAAAATACTGCAATGAATACAACACAAGCAAGAGAAATACCAATAGAAAAAGTTCTTCAAAATTTAGGGTGTGAACCCACTAAATGTAATGAAACTGAAAGTTGGTACCTGTCTCCATTTAGGATTGAAAAAACAGCTTCATTTAAACTCAATAGAAAAATTAACAGATGGTTTGACCATGGGGAACAAGTTGGAGGAAACGTAATAGATTTTGTAATTCAAAAGTTTGGATTTAATGTTACAGAGGCTTTGACCTACTTAGAAAAATTTGACACTCTTTTTTCTTTTCAAAAGCAAATTTCTGAAATCCCAAGTAAAGAAAGTAACACTAATCAAATTGAAAAAATAATTCCAATTCAACATTTCGCTTTATTACAATATCTGGAGAGTAGACATATAAAATTTTATAAAAATATTGAACAGCTAAAAGAAGTACACTACATTATTAATGATAAAAAATACTTCGGGATTGGATTTCAAAATAATAGTCAAGGTTGGGAAATAAGATCCAAATATGCGAAGATTTGTTTGAAAAAGAAAGATATAACTTTGATTCGCAATGGTTCACAAATACTTAGGGTTTATGAAGGTTTTTTTGACTATTTGTCGTTTCAGCAAATTTGGAATAATCTACCAATGGAGGAATCAGATTCTTTGATTTTAAACTCTGTAGCATTACTTGAAAAGAATACTTCTATTCTACAAAATTATAAAATAATCGAATTGTTTCTAGATAATGATGAAGCTGGAGACAAATACACTAAATTGATTTCAACTCAATTTCCAGGAGCTAAAGATGGTAGGATTACTTATTCAGAATGCAAAGATTTAAATGAATTTTTAGACAAAAAAATATGTCTAAAAGAATAGAAATCTCTAAGATATCGCAATCTAAATGTCTCTAAAAGAGTAGCAAGTAGGACAGGGGCGGAAAAACCCCTATCCTACTTGCTCTGCGAGGCTAGAGCCTTGAAAATAAGGCTTTCTTTAAGAATGAAGGTTATAAGGTTTTATAATTTAAATATAATTAAACCCATAATGGCCTGATTAACAGAATTAAAAATTATAATTATGACTAAAAAAAGTATTATTATAGATGAAAAAGCGCATTCAGAACTTGGGAAATTATCTGAAAGTTTACGAATGAATTTAGGTGCTCTTATACAAGAAATGATTTATTATTTCAAAAAAACAGGTATCGATCCCAAAGATGCTGTAAACAAAAACCCATCTTTAATGGTTGCCGCTTTAGATAAAAGGATAGTCTCTTTTTTAAAAGTTCAAGAAAGAGATATTTTGAAACCATTAAGACAAGATGTTTTTAATTATCAAAATGCTCAAAAGGAAGAAATTTCAAAATTAATTATTTCGATAGATAAACTCCTAAACCAACATTCAGAACGAATAACTGAAATAAAAAAAGCTCATTTTGAGAATCTTAACAAAATAAATAGCAATGATAAAGAAAGAACTAAAATGGTAATTTCTGAATTACAAAAAAACAGACAAGCGATTTTGCTTATTTGTCAACTATTAGACGAAAAAAACAAATCCGGCACTTTGGATAAAATTAAATCTCTTTTTTCATAATGCCAATATCTAAACCACATAGTACACTTGGAGCGGACAATAAAGGAAGTTGTTCCAACTTGGCTATTTACTTAGAAAAGGAAAATGAAGAATTAGATAGAGTCATCAAGAAGTCTTCCTCAATGAGTGAAATATCTCAGCTAGAAAATAGAAAACAAGGTTTCTTTACCGCTTCAGAGATTAATATCAGTACGATAGATGTTATTAGTGCTATCGATAATAACAAAAGAAAATTAGGAGCTAATGATGCTAAATATTTTGCTCCAACAATTAGCTTCAGCGAGAATGAGTTGAGTCATATTGCCTTTCTGGCTACAGGCAAAAAAGAAGTTACAAGTATTTTGGAATTAAACTCATCTGAATTAGAGCAATTTAATAATCTTATAAGAGAGTATGGACGAAAAGTAATGGATAACTATGCTTTGAATTTTAATCGTCAAGACAAAGGAATTAAAACGGGTGCTGATTTAGTTTATTTTGCAAAAATTGAGCATTTTAGAAAATACAGGGGTACAGATAAAGAGGTTATTAATGGAAAGGAAATTTCTGGAGAGTATAAAAAGGGTCTGCAATCTCATATTCACATAATTGTTTCCAGAAAAGATAAAACACAAATATTAAAATTAAGCCCTACTTGCAATGAAAAACAAACCAATAGAAAAATTGGCAATAACGAATATCAAGTGGGATTTGATAGAGTAAAATGGATCAATTCGAACGAAAAAACTTTTGATGAATATTTTAATTATAAACGAAAAGAACTTGAAAAATTTCAAAATCAAAATATTTTAAAAAATGGAAGTCCTCAGGACAAGCATGAAATCAATAAAAAAATAGAAATAGAATCGATTAAGATGGATGATATAAAAAAACAAATTAGGAATGCTCATTTCAATGTTTTGATGATAAAACCAAACAATTTAAAAGAGTATCAGCAACGAATGATAAAATTTGCCATTCAAGTTTTACCAACAATAAATAAAAGTGGTTTTATCCAAGAGAATCACTTTTTTTACGAACAATCAGGGATAGATTTCAAAGCGAGTGAAGTTGATCAAAACTTAAAACTTAATGAATTATTTAGTGCTGATAGCAAAACAACTAAGCAAGTGCAACAAACTGAACCATCGTTAGAGGATTGGAAGATTAACACCGAAAAATTAACATCCATTTTATCATCTCTTCCCTATGAAATCGATCCAGGGGTTGATGATGAATTGCCAAAAATAAAAAGAAAGAGAGGAATAAGAAGATGATTTAATATAAAAACACAACAGTATAAAAAATTTAAGATAATAATATACCCAGTATACCTCATTAAAATATTTGTAAATTCTACCTAACAAAAAAAATGATCTAATAATCAGTCGAGTCTAAGACTCATTCTAAGTTTGTACCTTTGTATGAAGAATTATAGAATTTTCCTCAAAATATTTTTTAACACAACTTAAATTGTTTTCATGATTGATAAACTGGAATATAAAGGTTTGTGGTTTCTACCGCGTAATGAAGAAAGAAAAGTGCCCGGTATTTTAACTTTTGATCCTGCAAATAATTGTCATGTATTAGAATTAATAGGAAGTTTTTACGATATGTCCGAACATGATGGTGAAGAAATTATTTTGGGGATAACTTATAGAGGTGATAAAATTACTTTACATCAATGTCAATTTTCGTCCTCAACAGGTATTCCTCGGAATGAAAATGATCTAAAACGTATTTTTAGAGAGGAAAATCAACCATATACTTTGAATTTTCGAGTGAAATACATGTTGAAAGGAATCCATATTTCTAATATTGAAAATCTTACCTTCAATTCTATTTATACAACTATCTATAATCTTCACGAATGGGTAGGAATTAGTGGTATAAGTGTCGATAGTGAAATACCCAATTGTGAAGATGTAATAACGTTTACTAAGCCGGAACCAATAATCGTAGTAATTGATGAGAATTTAGAATTGGAGATTAAATTCAATTCAAATTTACCCCTATATGGAAGAGCGATCAAAGAGCAAACTTTAAAACAATATACTACATTAGCTCTACATTTCAAAAAAGAGCAAACCATAGATGATCTTTTATATAATGTGAAAAAATTTCAAAACTTTTTATCAGCGTCAACTCAAAGTCAAACTAGAATTGAAGTTGCTGAATTATATAGTGACCAGTTTCGTAACAAATACGATATAAGAATTGATATTGATCTATATACTATTATCACACCCAATCTAAAATTTGACAAACCAAAAGAAGATTGGCAAATGATATTCACTTATAGAGATATTGAACATAAATTCAAATCAATTATACAGAATTGGTTTAATTATTATGAAAAATTTGAAGCACCGTTGAATTTAGTTTTCGGTCAATTTTACTTATCTGAATACTATTTAGAAATTATGTTTCTTAATGTTGCACAAGCAGCGGAGAGTTTTCATTCAAAATTAAAGATTGTTGAAGATAAAGAAAGGACAACACAAGATATAGAATTCAAAAGAAAAGTTGACATAGTTTTAAGTTCCGTTCCAGAAGATTTAAAGAATTGGGTGGCATCCAAATTATCTAATCCACTTCATTTTGATACAAGACTAAAGTATTTAATAAATGAGTTTTCAAATGATCAGATTAATGCAATGATAGGAGATAAAGATAAATTTATTAAATCGATTGTCAAAACAAGAAATTATTTAACTCATTATAACTCAAAAGATAAAAAAGCAGCAAGTAATGGATTAGAATTGGTTTTATTAATGAAAAGGCTAAGATTGCTTTTAATTAGTTCATTTCTCGTCAATTCAGGTATGGACAAAAAATTACTTGAGAAACTAACCAAGGAAAAAACCTACATGATGTTTAGAGGTTATTTCGATTAAAAATTTGTTGAGAATAGCACTTACCTCGCGTTTTTATCAAAAATCCAACTCTTTTTCGAATTGTTTTTTTCATTTTATACTTTCGGAATATTTCATAATAAAGCAACGCAAAAAAATAAAGGAATTATCCCAATTATTTATTGATTAATTTTTCGAGCCTTGCCATCATTTCATCTTTTTCTTTCAGCATGCGCTCGTATAAAGCAATTTTTTCTTCATGAAGTTTTTTGATTTCCTCAATCGGATTGTTATTAAAAACTTCAATTCTGTTATTGAACATTGCATTGTCCGAGAAATTACACGAAATTAAATTCACTGCCTGTTCCTCATCAAAATTCTGAAAAGCTTCAACTGGAATTTTTAATACTGCTGAGATTTGATTAAGTATATTATTCTCAATTACATCTTTTTGCTCCAGCATAGAAATTTTCTTCTGATTCCAGTCTTCTCCCAGATCATAAGCCAATGCCTCCTGCTTTATGTTTAGCATTTCTCTGAAACGTTTTACGTTTCTTCCCTGATGTATTTTCTGTTCCATAATGAGTATCAATTTTCTGAAGGCTCAAAGATAAAGCCATTTCGATTAAAAATTCTGACTTTCAAAGATAAAAAAATATCCTGTAAAATATCCCTTTTGTCAGATATTATATCCGCATTCTGAATAGTTTATCCTTTTGAAAGAATGGAACTTCGCTTGTGAATTTTAAATCTTCCCACTATGAAAAAGAATAAAATATCGTTCGAAACAAGATTTTGGGCAGGGTTTGTGGCAGGAAATCCATTTGAGGCGTTTGACGCCATTTTTGACTTTGCACATCTTGATTATTATAAAAAGAATTTAAGTGAAGCAGTACTTCACTGCTATAAGGGAAAAGTCTACAAGCTGGATGCTCCCTGCAATGCTTTTGTCTTTTATACTGCTATATGCTCTTTTCTCAAAGTCTGTTACTGCCTGAAGGCAAAAGACAAGAAATGGAAAGTAAAAGGGTCTTCCCGCTCCGAAACGGTACTTCATCTTTCTTCCCTGACCAAAGAAGAATTCGACAATCCTTTTTTGGTGCTTCAAAATGCATTTGAAGAGAGAACACTTCAACAGTTTGAATTTTTCTTATGTGAAATCGCAGAGCTTTCATTGTCTCCATATTATGTAGATTCTGACTCCGACCTTACGACACCTTATATTCATTTAATCAAAATGCTCGATGCAGGGGAACTGATGAGAGAAAGAGGCGTTGAGAGAATCAAGGAAAATGAACAGGTTGAACCTTCAACGGAATAAAATATCTTTTATCTAATCTTCAACAAACACAGTATTATGAAAACTCTAGAAAAACTTTCATTTCCAAAACTCGAAAACGAGTATTTGGAAAACATTCTCAGACAATTAATCCATCAGTATAATGTTATTCAAATATTTTTTACCAGACAACAGTATTCGGAATTTAGTTGTCTTATTATCAATATTGAAAGCAATATAGACGTTCAGAAACTTCAGCACAATAAATGGGTAAGAAAAGTTAAAGAACACCTTCAGATTAATGTAGTTTTTATCTTCTCATCAAAACTTCGTCATCACTATTCTTTAGGTTCTCCTTTCATCGCCTTTTACTGCCGTGAGTCTGCTGTAATTTACCAGAATAATGAGTTCGAAAATTCTATTTTTAGAACAGAGGAATGGCAAAAATTCAAAAAAAAGTTCAATGAGTATGAAAATAATTTTTACCACGATCATGATCTTCATGCGTGGCAGATTAAAAATCTCATTTCAGAAGGTTCTTCAAACAGCGTTTTTACATCCTATGCAAGACTTATTGAATACGATCTTGATTATTTAGAAGAACTTTACATAGGTAATAAATCTGTTTTGCAGAGCTTAGATGATAGAATCAATAATCTTATCCAATACATACCTGATATTCAGAAATACTTCGTGAGAAACAACCGCAACAAGTTTTATCTTACAGATTTATTTATAAAAGCAAAAGAAGCGTCTGCCGATGATGATTTAATTTATAAAGAAGAAATCTATGAAGCTGTTGGAATTGCCCAGCGAAGTCTCTATTGTCTTATAGAAAAAAGGCTTGCCGAATTAAAGAAACTTATAAAGAAAGGACTGCATGAAAGTAATGAGGCTATATATGTAATTGAAAAGGAGCCGAAAAATATAATTTTAGATACTGCAATAGAAACTATATTAGAAATGGCAGAAGTTGAGGAAATCTATTTATATCATCAAATTACCTATGGCGAAAAAACGACTTATTATCTGATGCTTATAGCTGTCGGGGCGGGTAATGAAAAATTAAAATTAATCACTCAATCTTTAAAAAGTAAAATGGGAGTAAAACATGATTTTGTTTTGTTAAGCCACAATCGTTACTGGATACAAACTAATCTGTATCAGAATCAGAGTTTCTTTTCCAGAATTATTCAAAACGAATATCTGATATATTCATCGAGTAAATATCTTCCTGAGTTTCACTGGGAGGTTCCTCACAATCCTTATCATGCTGATCTGCATTTTTACTATAAGCCGACCAAAAATATTGCCCTGCAATTTTTTGCAATAGCCAATGATGATAAAGAAAACTATCAAGGTTTAGAATACTTTTTTTCATTATTTTTCATGTCATTTTGCAGGACGTACATTTTTGTAAAAACGTATTACCTGCCTAATTATCTTTCTAATCAAACATTATGGCATTTATGTCTCTATGCAGATTCAGACATACGAAAGTATAATTATCTAATAGAGCAGTTCTGGACTGATTTCTTTCCTTATTTAGATAAGCATATGACCCTTCATCATAAGTTATCTAAGCTCAAAAAAGAAGAGGCTCTTCAGATGAATGTTATTGTTGAGAAACTGATGTATGAATTGCATAATTTGGTTATTGAAGACGGGTTATTGAGCTTTGAGCAAAATGAACCAGATTAGTAAACGACAATTTTGGAATAAAACTAATTTTTAATTCAAAATTTAAAATCCATGATATAAATAAGAAATAATTCAAAAATTGTTTTCATAAGACGGAAGAGCCTCACTATTATGCTTCTTTTTTCATCCGTTTACGGTTTTCCTCATTTTTCTTTAGATTGCTTTGTTATATATTTACATCTTATTGCTGAAAATTGTCTATTTAATGGCTGAAAAATAGTTTGAAGAAAAAATACATTTACTTTTAACAGAAGCAAAAGAAAGAGTAGAAAGAAAAAAGTTGTTGAAAAACAGGAAAATATTACTAATGCTATTTATGTTTAGCTTCACACAGAGAAGGAATTGACCGAATTGAAAGTGATAAAAATATTTACTCAAATAAAATTTCTAAATGTTTGTTGGAATTTCCAGAGCTAAAATAGCTAATTAGTATTTTTATAAAATGAAAGAATGACTACATATAAAACATTAAGGTCTTATGAAGCAAATGAGCGTAGGATTGAGAAAGCACGTCAAAAAACAATAGAGATTCAAAATGCTTATAAAGCAGTAAATGATTGGAAAAATTATGTCCTAACTTTAAAAACGATTCACTTGAAATCTTCTTCTATAGTTGATTGGAATAAAATTAAAAACATAGAAAAACCAGTCCAACCAAAAAGAGAATATAAAAACGAAGATTTTGCTAAAAATCAATTAGAAAACTTTAAACCCTCCTTTTTAGATAAATTATTTGGTTTAATTCCAAAAAAAATAAATAACCTTAAAGAATTATTAGAACAAGCAAAAGTTAAAGATGAAAATGAAAACGATGTTAATTTCAAAAAGTATTTAGACAGTGTTAAAGACTGGGAAAAGTTGCAAGAAATATCTATAGGAGTTGAGAAAAATCAAATTGAATCTTATAAAAAAGCTCTTGAATATTTTAATTCATTTTCTAAAATTGGAGAAATTGGGAACGAGATTAGTATCAATCTAGATAATGAGTTTATTGATATTCATTTGGCTGTTAATAGCCTTGATGTAATTCCTGACTATGAACTAAAAGAAACGTCGACTGGCAAATTGTCTAAAACAAATATGTCTAAAACAAGATTTAATGAACTATATCAACAACACGTTTGTAGTTGTGTCTTAAGAATAGGTAGAGAAGTATTCGCCCATTTACCATATAAATACTCCAGAGTAAATGCAACTACAAAAATTGTAAATTGCCAAAATGGAAATATCGAAGAAAAAATGATTCTGTCAGTAATATTTTCCGCAGATATTATGCAAAAAATAAATTTTGGAATTAGTGAACCACTAGATAATATTAATGTTTTTACTAATAATGTGTCATTTAATAAAATTAATGGATTTAATCCAGTTAATAGAGTAGAATTTAATAAGCGATAGAAAAATGATGACAATATTCATAATTGCAATAATTATCTTTATAATTTATATTGCATCAAGTAAAGATCAAAACTATAAACAAAATAATGCCTTTTCAAATTATAATAATACATATAAATCAGATCAGGTAATTCGAAATGAATTAATGCAAAAACTTAATAAAAACATTAAAGTTTCTGTTACAATCAGAAATTCTTTAAATGACAGTATTAAGGATGAGTCGATTATTGATGTTACAGGGCAATCCACAAAAATAAGCTCTAATGTTGTTTTAGGTAAATATGTATTAGGTATACCGCAATGGCCTATCCAATATGAATATGAATATAAATATGCAGAAATCAATAATGCATCAATTAAACAGAAAGAATTTTACCGTATTTTCAAAAATAGTTTTCTAAATGGAATCTATTATGAGTTAGAGGGAAATACAAATTATGCTTTTATTTTATTAAATGATTTACAGAACGAATATTATAATCATAAAAATTTATCAACATTAGAAAGTCAATTTAATATTTTAGGAAAATGCTATCCAAAAACTAAAAGTTACGCAGATTCTTTCCTCAGTAAAAGAAGAGAAAAAGAGAATACTCTTGAATTTAAGAATACGAACGTTTATTCTAATGACAATTATTATGAAAACTATTGGAAACTAGGAAACAAATACAAAGACAAATTAAAACTGAATGAGGAGGATGTAAAACTACTTAATAATATATATAATCCAAGTAATGCATTTTTTAATATTGAGTATTGTGGCCTTGAAATACTAAAATTTTATATTACTGTAATTTCAGCATTAAAAGATAAATACATTCAAGAAGAAACTACTATTGAGAAACAATTCTTGGCTGTTGCTGATATAATTGCAAGAAAACAATTCAGATACAGGAATGGTAGTCAAAATTACAAGTATTCCATTGAAACATCAACTAATGAATTTTACTCATATATTTTTAGATGTTGCGAAAATGCAGTTCGTGAATTTTATGGTCATAAACGTAAATTAAATACTGATAATTATTATACCAATATAGAAGCTAAAATAGAGTTTGAAACAAATATCCTTTCTAAAGCTACAGAATTATTACCTAATTTAATATCAAAAGTTTCTCAACCAGACGAAAAAACTGATATTGAACTTAACACAATAAATACAAGTCGTTGGAAAATTAAATTTGAACAATTAGTTACAAATTACAATGATAAGCCCCAAGAATTTATAGACTCTATTCTATCTCTTGGAAAGTTAAATAAAAAGAATCCATCAGTTGAAAATATATTTTTTGAAGCATCAAAATTTATTGCAAAATATGACAACGAATCTTCCCTTTTTCTATATGTTCATTATTTATATTACGATTTGAAATCTGCAACTTTTGACAACAAACAACATACAAAAACTATTCAAAAAAGTCTCTTTAAAACGAATGAGCAATTACACGATTTTGAAAAGATTGTTAGTGAATTAATCAATGACAAGGATTTAGAAAAAGCTTTAAAACAAATTCCAGAAATTTATAAAATTAAGCGTAAAAAAATACAGCTCAATAGAACATCAATAAATGAAGTTATAGAACAACATTCCGAAACAGTCGAGCTCTTGAATGAATATCTAAAGGATGATTTTGAAGATGAAAATAACACTATTAAATCTCAAGAATTAAATAACGAAGAAATCCAAATTGAGATAACTCAAAAAAGCGAAGAAGTTCATCAATCCTCTTTTATAAGCGAATTAACTTTTACAGCAATACACACAACAGCATTAGAACTATTCGCAAAAAGTAATTTTTCAGTATCTCAAAGTGAATTTGAACTATTTGCAAAATCAAAAGGAGTCTTTAAGAATCAATTAATAGAAAGCATTAACGATACTTGTTATGAGTTTTTGGATGATGTGTTGATTGAGGAAGAAGACGATTATTTCACCATTAATACAAACTATTTTCAAAGAATTTCAACAAAATGATAGATAAAATTAAACCTAAAGAAGCCACATCAATTATCAATTCATTAATTGGGGGCGTAGTTCCAAAAATTGGTGTTCAACATATTGCCGTTGGGCGTTCCGAAGAAATAAATGCAGTAGTTACTGCATTAGAAGATGTGAAAAATGGTCATAGTATGGTAAAGTTTTGGATTGGAGACTTTGGATCAGGCAAATCATTTATGCTTCATTTGCTTAATACTGTGGCTTTGAAACAAAAATTTGTAGTAGCAAATGCCGATTTTACTCCTGATAATCGTTTGTATTCAAATGATGGAAAAGCGGTTGCACTTTACACTTCCATTATGGATAATGTATCTATTCAGACCAAGCCTGAAGGTGGTGCTTTGCCAACTTTGTTAGAAAAATGGATTGAACAAGTTGTCACTAAAACAGCAGAAGATAATAAAATTTCATTAACAGAAATTAGGAATGAACAATATTTAGCTCTCATTCAAACTAACATTCAGAAAACCATTAACGAAATTACCGAAGTTGGTGGTTTTGACTTTGGATTGGTTATAATGAAATATTACGAAGGATATATAAAAGACGATGAGCAATTAAGAAGAAATGCCTTGAAATGGTTGAAAGGTGAATATAGAACTAAAACCGAAGCTAGACAAGATTTAGGAATTAGAGAAATCATAAATGATTTGAATTACTATGATATGCTTAAAAATTTCTGTAAACTATTTGTAAATATGGGATACAGCGGTTTTATGGTAAATCTTGATGAGGCTATTAATCTTTACAAAATTTCAAATTCTGCTATTAGAGAGAAAAATTATGAAAAAATACTTACTATATACAATGATTGTTTTCAAGGCAAAGTAGCCAATTTATTTTTCAACTTTGCGGGAACAAAGGAGGTTTTAGAAAATCAACGCAGAGGTTTCTTTAGTTATGACGCTTTAAAAACAAGATTAATAACCAATAAATATGAAACAGCAGAAATAAGAGATTTTGCACAACCTGTAATTCGTTTACTTCCACTTGATGATAATCAAATCTTTGTTTTGCTTAAAAATTTAAAATTAATTTTTGATTTAAATTACAAAACAGAGTTATCAATTAATGACGATGATATTCAGCAATTTATGGAAGAAATTTTCAATAAACCTGGAGCATCTGAATTTCTTACACCACGAGAAGTAATTCGAGATTTTTTAAATATTCTAAATATCATTCGTCAAAACCCAACAGTTGATAAAACTAAATTATTTGGAGAACTTGAAATTTCAGATGAAAGACCTAATGAATTTTCATTAGACAGCATTGAAGAACTATAATGTCATTTAATTTACTTTCAGAGCCAATACGAAAATTTATTCGTGATAAAGGTTGGGAGCAATTGCGCCCAATTCAAAATGTCGCTATTGATAAAATTTTGGCATCGGATGACAATTTTATTTTAGTATCAAGAACAGCATCAGGAAAAACAGAAGCCTCTTTTTTACCAATTCTTTCAAAAGTTGATTTCAACGAATCAGGTGTTCAAGTACTCTATATTTCTCCTTTAATTGCTTTAATAAATGACCAATTTTATCGCATTGAAGAACTTTGTAAAAATATTGATGTTACTGTCACAAAATGGCACGGCGAAGCTAACAAAACATTTAAAGACAGATTAATCAAACAACCTAACGGAATAATTTTAATCACGCCCGAATCATTGGAAGCAATGTTTGTAAACAAACCTTACAATGTCAAACAGTTGTTTTCAAATTTAAAATATGTAGTAATAGATGAAATACATTCATTTATTGGTACAGATAGAGGAATTCAGTTGAAATCTATCTTATCAAGATTACAACAAGTAAATCATAAATCATTCAGTATTGTTGGATTATCAGCTACAATGAGTGAAGAAAATAAATTTTTAGAAGTAAAAGAATTTACTGGTAATGTTGAAAAGACAAAAATATTAATAGATAGGACAACAAAAGAAATAAATGCTTTATTCCGTTATTTTAAAAACGAAGGGAATGAATTGCCATTGGAGCTTTTAAAAGATTTATATATTGAAACTAAAGACAATAAAGTTTTAATTTTTCCAAACAGCAGAGGAAAAGCGGAAGAAGTTGCTGTGAAACTTAGAAAAATTTCAGACAGAGTAAAAGGTCATACAAATTACTTTTCACACCATTCGTCAGTCGATAGAGAAGTAAGGGAATATGTCGAATATTTTGCAAAGAATAACAATCGACAAAACTTTTGCATTTCCTGCACATCAACGTTAGAACTCGGTATTGACATTGGAACGGTAGATGCAGTTGTACAAATTGATGCAACACATAGTATAGCTTCCTTAATTCAAAGAGTTGGTAGAAGTGGACGGAAAGATGGAGAAATCAGTAATTTGTATTTATATGCTACAGATAAATGGAGTTTACTTCAATCTATTGGATGCTGGTTATTATACAAAGAAGGTTTTATTGAACCGCCTCAAAAAAACGAAAAGGCTTATGATATTTTAATTCATCAAGCTTTGTCTATAACAAAAGGACATTCAGGAATTAAACTAACGGATTTAATAAATCAGCTTATTGGAAATTCAGCTTTTAAACGCATTGAATTATTTGAAATAGAACAAATTCTTCAGCATTTAATAGAAGTTGATTTCCTTGAAAAATTACAACACGAAGTTATAATTGGTGTTGAAGGAGAGAAAATAGTAAACAGTCGTGATTTTTACAGCGTATTTAAGACTGAAGAAAATTTCAAAGTTGTGAATGCAGGTAATAAAATTGGGGAAGTGCCATTTTCTCCACAAATTATTGAGGATGAAAACATTTTACTTTCTGCTAAAATATGGAAAATAAAATTTGTTGACCATAAAGCAAAAAAGATAGAAGTGATTCCAACAAAAGATGGGAAAAAGCCAATGTTTTTTGGTAGTAGTGGCGTAATACATCAAAGAATTAGAGAAAAAATGGTTGACGTTCTTTATTCTAAAACGGATTACGATTTTCTCGACCAGCCAAGTTGTGATGAAATAGAAATCCTTCGAAAAGATTTTTCTGTTTTCAATATTAAGGATTTACATTCTGAACGACCTTTGCTATCATCAGAAAAAAACCTGCAACTTTTTACGTTCACAGGAACACGAATAAACAGAACAATTAAATTAGTTTTAGATATATCTGGGATAAAAAATATGCTTGACGATGCGAATAGTTCATTTTATATTCAAGTTTCTAAGCAAGAATTAATTTCTAAATGGAGTTCTGTATCTGCACCATTGGAAAATATTGATAGCCATATTTCTAAACTTTTGAAGTCAAATCCAGCTTTATTAGATTTTTCTAAATGGGGAGTTTATTTACCCGAAGACTATCAAGTTAAACTTATAAAAGACAAGTACTTTGATATTGAACAAACTAAAAAATTTTTAGCAAAAATAAAATTGATTGAAAATAAATAAATTGTTGTTTTCTGACAGGCAAAAACACAATATTATTTACATCATACTGATTTTTTTCTATATTATTTAACAACACTTTTATTATCCCGATTTCCACGAATTAAGAATAGTATTGTATAATAATAATTTTATTTAAAATCAACAGATATATTTACCCATTAAAATAAAATGCCATTATCTCATTCAGCTTCACAAAAAATGCTTCTAGTCCAAATATTCCTAGCATCATTCTTTGTTTAGAGACTAGCGGTATCTTAGAATTAATTAAGTAAAAAAATTAGATTATGCTTAATTTTGCACAATCAATATAGTAACAACATCCTATGGAACCCATCAAAGACATTTTAGAGCATTTAAATATCACAGACGAATGTACCACAATTGAAGCCAAAAGAGGTTCGTCAATAGACACTTCTATAATGGAAACCATTTGTGCATTTTCTAACGAACCTGGTTTAGGTGGAGGATTAATTGTGCTTGGTGTTGTAAAAGACGAAACCTCATTATTTCAAAATTATTATGTCGAAGGAATTTCAAACCCAGATAAACTGCAATTAGATATTGCTTCACAAACGGCAACATTATTCAACCAACCTGTTAGACCGGATATAGAAATTGAAAAACTATCAAATGGCAAACTAATCTTGAAAATGTTTGTCAAAGAATTACCTGATGGTCAAAAACCATTGTATTTCAAAAACAAAGGATTGCCACAAGGCGCATACAGGAGAATTGGTTCAAGCGACCAAAGATGCACTGAAGACGATTTATTTATTTTCTACAACAAAGAAGATAGTTTAGACAGTAGTGTTGTAAACGACACCAGCATTGAAGATATAAGCGAAGAAGCCATTTCATTATACAAAAGTTTGCGTGCCAAAGTAAATGAATATGCCGAAGAATTAGGGTACAATGATTTTGATTTGTTAAGGTCTTTGGGTTGCATCAAAAAAGATAAAGGCGAATGGAAATTAACCTACACAGGATTATTAGTTTTCGGAAAACGTCAGGCATTACGAAGATTGTTACCAATGGTCCGTATAGATTACATCCGAGTTCCAGGAAACGAATGGGTGGAAGATCCTGAAAACAGATTTACCACAATAGATATGCGTGGGCCACTTATTGAGTTGGTACAAAGAACTTTTAGTGCCATTGCAGACGATTTGCCAAAAGGATTTCTGTTAGGTGATGACAAATTACAGGCAGACACAATTGGTTTACCTTCAAAAGTTTTGCGTGAAGCATTAGTAAATGCATTTATTCACAGAACATACAGAGAAAACCAACCCATTCAAATAATCCGATACGGAAACAGAATAGAAATCAAAAACCCAGGATTTTCGTTAAAACCAGAAGAGCAATTAGGCGAACCAGGATCAAAAAACAGAAACCCGTTTATAGCATCAATATTTCACGAAACGAACCTTGCGGAAACAAAAGGAAGCGGAATTAGAACGATGAGAAACTTGATGGAGAAATCCTCATTGGCACCGCCAACTTTCGAAAGTGACCACACAGCAAATTTATTTACGACAAGATTACTGTTGCATCATTTTCTTAACGAAAGCGATTTACAATGGTTGAATACGTTTAGTAAATTCGATTTAAATACAGAACAGAAAAAAGGGTTAATCTTTATTCGAGAAGCTGGAGCAATTGATAATTCTACATACCGACAACTTAATGCTTGTGATGTTTTAAAAGCGAGTAACGAACTAAGAGGTCTTAGAGATAAAGGACTTATAGAACAAAAAGGTAAAGGAAGAGCAACATATTATATATCTAGTGTTATTCTTAACACAGAACCTGATTTGCTTAACACAGAACCTAATTCCACTAATACAGAACCTCTGCCGCTTAATACAGAACCTCATTCCTTATTACAAGAGTTACCTTCTGTATTAAGAGAGCAACTAGAACAGTTAAAAGTAAGAGAGAATGACCCTAATAAAATAAAAGATGTAATTTATGAACTTTGTAAATACAGAAGTTATTCTGCAAAACAATTAGCGGCCTTATTAAATAGAAAAGAGAATACGGTTTTTCGTAGTTACCTAACTCCATTACGTGAAGAAGGTAAATTGAAATATACATTTCCAGATATGCCAAACCACCCAGACCAAGCATACAAATCCGTTTAAACCTAAATAGTTGTTTCGATGACAGAAGATGATCTTAATGGTTTCAAAGAATTAGCAGAAAGTATAGAGAAAATTACACAAGAAGCTTTCATAATATACGAAGTACAGGTTGATAGAATTTACCATAATACGGTCAAAGACGAAAAGGAAATTGAACGTGTAATAGAAATTTTATTAGATTACTGCTACGACGATAAAATGCTATTACTTTTTAAAAGATTATGCAGGTATTATTATGAAATCAATCCAATTGCAACCTTCGAATATGTAAATATCTACCGAGAAATGTGGGACGAAGGTGCTGCTGAAGAAATTCTAGAATAACAATAAAATAGCATTACTCCATTCACCTGTACAAAACCCTCGTTTAGTCCAGGTATTCTTTAAACCATCATTATTTTTGTTTTCTCAAGGTACAATTGTAGCCAACTCCATAAACCTACAAAATGGATTGGCTAGTTTTATTTGCTCTGGTGATTTACAATCTGGTTCAAATAATCTAGGATTCCCAACCATAATAAAAATAACTTTTGCTCTTGATACAGCTACATTGAATCTGTTTGGGCTATACAAAAAATCCATTCCGCGTGGGGCATCTTCTGGTGTTGAACTGGCTAAGCTGTAAATGATAACAGGAGCTTCTTGTCCCTGAAATTTATCAACTGTTCCTATTTCTACATTGGGCATTCTCTTTTGTAACTCAAATACATTACTATTATACGGTGTAATAATTTTTATATCAGTATGTTGTAAAAGGTGTTTGTTGTTTTTTTCATCAAACCAAAAGACATCACCTTTTGTAAGCTCTTGAATTATTTTTTCAATGGCGTCAATCTCTTCTATAGATAAATTTGTATTTCCTTCATGAATAACTGATTTATAAAATAACCCTGAGCCTTTATAAATAGTATTTCCTTCAACTTTTTGATTTTCAAGCCCATCTACAGAGTGTAATCTTGATTCATAAAACATATCAGAATCAAATGAACAAATGTCCGGATGCATTCTCCATGTTTCTTCCAGAAAGATTCCCTTTTCTTCAGGAATTGTTTTTTTACCTTCTAATAAATGCTCCAATGCAGACACTTCAGTTCCTTCGGGATGAACACCTTTAATAGGTTGCTTGAGTTGTTGATGATCGCCTAATAATATTATATTTTTTGCAGCATGTGATACTACTACAGTATCAATCAAAGCAAATTGACCGGCTTCATCAATAAAAAGAAAATCTACAGCGTTTTTCAATTTTTCATTGCACCACATAAAACTCGTACCTGCAATAATGTGATAGTTAGAAAGGTTAGAAGCTACTACATCAATAGTTTTAGCACTATCCCATGGATATTCATCTTCATTTGTTGTTGAACCTTTATATAGAATTTTTATATCAAATTTTTCATTTTCAGCAATTTGCTTTACTTTATGTAGTAGATTGATAATTACTTTATGGCTTAAGGCTGTTACACCTATTTTCTTTCCATTTTTAATAAGCTCATAAATCATATGACTTGCAGTATAACTTTTTCCGGCACCAGGGGGGCCTTGAATGGGTAAATAACTGCTATCTAATTTAGTTGCCCAATCAATACTTTTTTCTAATATATTTTTGTAATTATTTAATGGAATAGATACTCTTGGTGGTGTATTTAATAAAAGGTCACGTGTTGCTTTGTAGCTATTAATAGTATTTTCAAAACCATTAATTACTATCCATTCTGCAAATTGTAATAAAGTTTCAACCTTATCTTTAGTACTAAACTGCTCAAATTTAATTACTGTTTCTGGGTGAACATCTTTAATACTAGGTCCTTTTTTTAATTTTATGATATTTTTAATTTCATCAATTTCAATGATTTCGCCAGCACTACCACCATTTTCATTTTTTATTTGATTTCCAACTCTAAGTTCACATTCTTGATTTGGGAAAGTATAGGTATCAGCTACACTTTTTTTAACAATTTCTCTTTCTCCTGTAAATTGTAAATAAGTAAGTGCTGTTTTCTCATCTAATAACTCATCAGGTTCTAATTCCTTAATTCTGAAATATTCCCACCAAAATGATTTTTCTTCTCTTCGATACCAATCCAGCATATTAGCTAGTATATACTTAGCTTGCTCAATAGGAGTTCGTTCATCTGACATAAGAGGAACATCTTTCATTAGAGCAGTAAATAAAGGTTCAATTCGTTCCAAATGAGCATTAATATTTTCAGATATTTCTACGGAATTGTAAATAGGTCTTGGTATAATTTCAGAATTATTAATTAAATTTTCTCTTTCCTTTTCGAACCAATTATGAAGATTTTGAGTAGATAAACAATCATCTTGGTTATAAAGTTGAATAGCATCTTTCATTTCATCAGTAATAGCATCAATCTTTTTTGATTCTAATAAAAATTCAAAATTTGATTTAAATTTTGAAAGTGTGCGTAAATCCATTTCTCTTGTATAGTCATGATATTTCTCTAAATCTTTTAAAGAATATCGTTCAACTCCGGCTCTAATGGACTGCTTTAAAATACGATGTAAATCAACAAAGGATTGAGTGCGTAAAAGAATATCTATTTCATTTTCTTTAGTAGCATATTTCCCCATCATTCTTTTCAGTGCTATGGTTTCATAAGGAGCAAAATGATAAATATGTAAAGCAGGAAATTCTTTTCTTTTTTCAAATACAAAATCAACAAACTGCTCTAAAGCAGCTTTTTCTTGTTCCATATTCATTACCCATATTTTATAGTATTTATTTTGAAATACCCACCCAAATAAATATTCTAATCCTGATGGTTCAACCAAAGGATCTCCTTCAAAATCTAAGTAAATATCACCTTCAGTAGGTTCAGGTAAATTGTAAAAACCCGTATTTTCAACTCTTTCTAAAAGTTCATATATTGGTTTTTTTGTAGTCCTAGTTTCGTTTTGAATTCGTGCCTGCTCCCGTAGTTTAATAAAAGTTTCTTTAGAACCTTTGCTTGGTTTAAAAGGCAGTGGTAATGGTAGTTTTGACATGGCATCTAATGTTTCAACCCCGTGTAGTTTGACTTCCTTAATTTGAGAAGTCCCCATACCTGCAATAAAACTTAAATGGTCATCTTTCCTTCTTATACTATTACAATGTTCCCACCAATTACAAATATCACAATGCGAACAAGGTTCAGGATAAGTGGAAGTAGGAGTCAAAATGGCTGTATCTAATCTCTTTTTTATCAATCGTAAATAGGAAATATAATCATTAACGCGATAATTTATCTCATTCTCAGGTGTTCTGACATGCATATATTCCGGTAGGACACCTTGAATTTCTTCTAAAATTTCAGAATAAAGAGCAATTTGCAAAATTGTACCTGCTCTTGTATGTGTCGATAACTTCGTATCTATAACTTCGTAAGACCAATCGCCTAATTTACTTGGAATTAAAACCTTTACTAAAAAATCTGCCCATCCTTGCCATTTATCATTACATAATCTAGCTTGATAAATATAATCAATACCTTGCAGCATAGCATTAATTGTTTTTTGCTGTGCATCTGTTTCATTGGTATCAATTTTTATTATTGAATGACCTAGTGCTTCAATAGATGATAAAAATGCATTTTCAAATTCGACACCTCGTTCTCTTAATAGATCTAAAACCCTATTGTTATTAATAGATTTTTCTAACAAACCATCTACAACATCTTTGTTAAGTTTTGTTGAATGTTTACAATGAATGTGATTTGATAAATCAGAAGCAGAAAAAATGAATTGGTTTTTAGATTTTCTCATCGAAAGGTTTTCTTTTTTAGTTTTTAATGTCGTTTTAGAAGATTAAGTTGTGTTTTTTTTGAGGGGAAATCAAATATATGAATTTAAAATCAATTAAAATATTGTACAATATTTCGCACTCAAGTATTTGTCCTTTCCAATTCTCTAAAAAAAAAATCATCATCACACTTTTTCAAACAAAAACACTTTTACTTTGTGTCTTATAGCAGTAATTTCTTTTACAAAAGTTTTTTTAAAAAAGGGAAATTGTAGCCAATGAAGAAAAAATACGCATCTCTAAACAAACTAGTTCAAAAAGAACATTTCTGTTAAAAAGAACACGGGCAATCAAGCGGTCTCTCTCCGGTCGCTTCCTTTGTTCCGCTCGGCTGTTCCAGTCGGTCGTCGGCAGAAAAAGCCTCCTTCCTCCGTTCCACAGGCACTTCACAGCACAAAAAAAAGAGCAGCTTAGAAAAAAATCAGCTCTTTTTTTTGCGCCGTTTCGTTCCTTGTCTTCACACGGTCGCTTCCTACGTTCGTCGGGGCTACTACATCCACAATACCGCTTCATTCCGTTTCGCTCCGCAAGCTACGCTCCACTGCATTCCAGCAGTATTGTGTCTGTCGCCCCTTATTTTTTCGGCGGTTGCTCCTTCGCACAGCCATCGGGGTTGGCTCCGTTAGCACTTTGCCCTAAATCAAGGAACGCCCCGAAAAGGGGCTGATTACATTATTTCCCCCGCCGTTTCA
>Ga0206125_10001312_pt1 | contig 29268 bp, 26 predicted proteins | sample Helgoland_Spring_4_FD_148598 | JGI IMG/M metagenome (GOLD analysis project Ga0206125, IMG submission 148598) | Pelagic subsurface seawater microbial communities from Kabeltonne, Helgoland, North Sea - Helgoland_Spring_Bloom_20160331_1 | ecosystem: Environmental > Aquatic > Marine > Epipelagic ... | reverse complement strand
CCATAGCCGTATGATTTACCCGCTCCAACGCTGTTTATGACATAAGCCATATTAGTTATTTTTTTCGAATCACTCAACTCTTTAGAGAATTTCAATAATTTTTTATCGGTGTAATTTGCTTTGGTTAAAAATAAGGTCACATCTGCAAATTTTGAGATTAATAAGGTGTCTGTCACAAGAATGGTTGGAGCGGTGTCTACAATGATATAATCAAATTCGGCTCTAACCTCAGCAAGGAGTTGCTCAAAACGTCCATTGGTTAATAAATGCGCTGGATTTGGAGGAATTGCCCCAGAAAGCATGGTATAATGCTTTGGATGCTTATCAAATCCGGTCATCAAAAGCTCCTTCCAATTAGCCGAAGCATCATTTAAGTAACTTGATAAACCTAACTGGTTTTTTGATGTCCCAAAATACGTATGTATTTGCGGGTTTCGCATGTCAGCTCCAATGAGCAATACTTTTTTATTTAAACTGGCTAAAGCTAGCGATAAATTTAAACTCACAAAGGTTTTCCCCTCACCTTTAATGGTGGAGGTAGAAAATATGACCTTACCGTCAATCTCATCATTTTTTGGTATTACATAATCAACATTGGCCGATAAAATCCTAAAAGATTCTGCAAGCACCGATGTCGCATTGGGATTGGTAAATAACAAACTACCCTTCTTTTTAATCTCAGGAATTTCAGCTAAAATCGGTATGTTGGTTGTCACTTTTTCTATGTCATCTCGCGTATGCACCTTGGTGTCCAACATAAACATGAGATATAATAAACCAAAAGGGAATAGCAATCCAACGAGTATTGCTCCTGCATAAACGATATTCTTTTTTGGTGATATTGGTGTAGAGGAGGACAAAGCGTACTCCACTACCTTTATGGAGGGTTCAGTGATTGCTAAATTGATAGCAGCTTCCTCTCTTTTTTGCAGAAGCAATAAATATAAGCTTTCCTTGATCTGTTGTTGACGAACAATGTTTTTCAACAAGCGTTCTTTTTCAGGAATATCAGAAACTTTTCCTAAAAACTTAATAACCCTCTCCTTATATTGCTGTTTTGAAGTGGTAATTTGTTTTAAATAGTTATCTAGTGATTGGTTAATATTGATTTTTAGTTCGAGGGCACTGCTCTCAAGAAATTTCAAGGTTGGATTGTTTTCACCAGCGCTATTCGATAGCTTGTCGCGCTCCATCAACAATTTATTATAATCGAATATTAAACTGTTGAGGGCTTGATTTTCCAAACCAATATTTGATGGTAAAAGTTGGCTGTCATTAGCACCATCAAGAGATTTTTTTAATAATGTTGTTAATGCTAATTGGTTCTCCAGTTCAAACAATTTTTCTTCTGATGCCGAACGTTGTTCTTGACCAATAGCCGCATCTGTAACAATATCAACAATGTCATTTTGTTCTTTAAAATCTTGATAATCTATTTCTATGGAATCTAGCTCTTTAGCCAAAAATACAAAGCGATCATCAATAAAATTAATAGTCCTCTCAGAAACTAATTGACGGTCATTAATACCATCGCTATTAAAAACAGTCATCAATGTATTTAAAATAGATTCTGACAAGGCACTGCTTTCTCCTGCTATGGACAATGCTAGTATGTCACTTCCTTCTCCCAAAGAGGTAATTTGTATCTTTGATTTTAATTTTAAAACTGCCGCCTTAGTACTGCGCATTATTACACGATATTCTTTACCCACACTGAATTCTCGATCGATGTCATTCTGAAATTGAATTTCAAATGGCAAGTCATGTTTTGTTTTAAAACTATTATGATTAGAAAAAACGACAGATTTACTAGCTCCCTCAGGAGTAACAGTAAAATTATTATTATTGATAACGATGGTAAACACTCCTAGACCTTCCTGTTTTGTTGTGTCTTTTTTGGTCTCAAAATAAAAAGGCAGACCGTCACGCTGAGTGGTTTGAATTCTACCTATCTCATAGATTTCTATGTTTAATTTTAGTCGTTTGACTACTTTTTCTAATATGATATAGGACGTTAATATTTCTGTCTCGTTTCCTAAGTTAATTTTGGAACGATTTAAAAATATTCCCGCTGTTGGTAACTCTAAGCCTTCATTTTCATCTAAAATCTTTATTTTCGCTGTACTTTCATAAATACGAGGGGCATATCTCAAATAGAAATAAGCACTACCTATGACCAAGAATAAACACAACAAAAACCATGGCCAATATTGCACATACCTTGCTAATTCCTTTTTGATATCTAATGAATTTTCTTCTTGAAGAAAGAGAGTATTTTGATTTGAGTTTTCCATGGTAGACTTTAACGAGTTAATAATATGGTCATAGAAAGTACTAATGAAATTACGGTTGCCACCGTTCCAACGTTTCCAACAAAGCCAGAACTAGCCACCTTTGGCTTGTTAGGATTAATGATGATTACATCATTAGGCTTCACAAAATAATATGGGCTCTTCATAAACTCTGCAGATGTTAAATCAATATGAGTCACTAAACGCTCTCCATTAACTTCCCTAGTAATTAAAACGTCATCCCGTTTACCATTAATTGTTAGATCTCCTGCATAACCTAAGGCTTGCAACAGTGAGATGTTATATTCTGTAAAGTTATAAGTCCCTGGTGCATTAACTTCTCCTAAAATCGTAACCTTGGCATTTACCAAACGCACATTCACAGAAGGTTCTGTTAGATGCCCTCCTTCTTTTAATAAATCTTTAATGGTATCTGCTAATTCTATTGTTGTTAAATTTAGGGTTGAAATATCTCCTAATACTGGAAAATTGATAGTGTTATTGACACTTACTAAATAACCATCTAGCTGCATGACTTGTAAAGTTTGCTGTGCAAGTCCCTGACCTCCTCTATTATAAGGAATCACAGCGGAAGGTTCAGAACTCTCTACAGCTATTTTAAGGATATCATTTGGTTGAATTTGTGATGTATCATAAACGATATTACCAACAGCCTTGTCACCGGCATCTTGCATATAATAGATGTCTTCTTTTGAAGCACACCCCACCAATAATACTAAGGCCATTACCTTAATTAATTGTAGATTCATTGAGCTTAAATTTAATGCAAATATAGTTGAATTTTCATGTTAAAAATGAAAATATAGTGAATTGTAAGCATATTTTCTGTCATAAGCTTTTTGTTTAGTAACTCTATAACAAACCTGTTTTAAATATTTTAAAACACAGAACTTCCATTATGAATTTTGGTGTTGATATAAGGTTTCGTTGGGCTAGTCGCTTTGGTTCTTTTAAAAATCTTGGCAACCACTCCAATCCTAAAGAAATCCAAAATTGACTTGGTCTTTTTATATTTCCTGCATAAAAATCAAAAACCGCACCGATAGAACATATTGTATTTGCCTTAATACAATGCTCATTCATATGTACCCATTTCTCTTGTTTAGGCGCTGTCATTCCTACAAACAACACATCAGGGTTCGCCTTATTAACAATATTACACATGTTTGAACTATCAGTTTCACTAAACTCAGTTTTGTAAGGAGGCGAATAAGAATAAACATTAACGTTTGGGAATTCGATTTCAGTTTTTTCTCGAATGCTTTGTAAAGTATTTTGGGATGCCCCAAGAAAAAATACTGTTCCTTTTTTGGCATTCATATCATTCATTAAAAACTTAAATATATCAAAACCTGCTATTTTTTGTATTTTATTTTTATTTAATAATTTTTCTGCCCACACAATTCCAATCCCATCAGGTAATAAAATATCTGATGCTTTCAGTGCTGTTGCAAATTCTACATCTTTTTTAGATTCACAATAACTGTGAGGATTGATCGTGTTTATAATACGCGTCTTACCCAAATCTATGTCTTGTAAATTTTCTAAATAAACATTATAATCTAATAACATTGAAAACTTAGTAATTATTTAAAACTTTAATTAATGTGTCTGTAATTACACTTTGTCCTTTAGGATTTAAATGTATAGGGTCAAAAAACAAATCGTGTTGATGAGAAAATGGTTCTAAAAAATTCACAAAGTCAACATTATCATACTTTTTGGTGAAATTAATAAAAATCTCCAACGTTTCTTGAAACTTATATTTCTCAAATTGATTTACAATGTCGATTGTCGGCACGTAGAGTAATATCACTTTGATATTATTTTTTTTTAATATTTCAATCGTTTCGGTTAGAATTTTAATGTTTTTTGGGTTGTTATTTATTGATCTAAAATTACCTTGTAAAATATTTTCATTTAATCTTTCAATATCAACAGTGCCAGATTTTAAATTATCCCACTTTTTAAAATAGCCTCGAATGGAACTTGAAATTAAGCCTTCACTATAGCGTGTTGATTTAATGAGTTTACGTGTCCAGTATTCACTCTCAGGAGCAGCCTTTTTAACAAATATATTTATGGATGCATCACTTAAAAACGGATAAAATAAAGCATGGGAGTTTTCACTTAGGCCTTCGCCTGTAAACATCCAGGCATCAACGCCATAAATAATGGTTTCAATTTTATTGTTCTTGTTGAGTAAATGCTCAATCATTAGTTTTCTATTCGCTACGTTTACACCTTCACTTGTATATTTAGCAACTTTATATCCCAAATCTTGTTCCATTTGTACTTTATCAATTCCTAACATCAAATGAGAATGACCAACCAGGGCAATTTTGGCATTTTCATTAAAACCATAGTATGACTCCAGTCCATTTTTAAGAACTATACCAACAAAAAAGTCCAGCATAAAAAACGAAATCAGGAATAACACCATAATGCGTAATGCCTTATTTTTATACCCATCTGATTTAATATCTTTAAGCAATCCCATAATTAAAACTGAAAATATATAAACGCATTAGAACTCATTCCTAATAAAGCTATGCCTAATAATAACAAAACATACCATGAAAATTCGATTACAACTGGCATCTTAGATTCAGAAAAATATAAGGATGCCACTTTAAAATACTGTAATAGCTGAACTGCAAATAACAAAATAATTAATAAGACCGACAATATAAAAGTAACGGAAGACGCTCCAAGATATAAGGGGTCTGTTTTAAAAAATATAATTTCCTGAGCAATATAAAAAGCGTCATTAATTGAATTGGCTCTAAAAAATATCCAGGCAAAACAAACCAACACAAATATGGTAACTATTTTAAGTGTTTGATAGATCCTTGATTTTTTAATATGAATTAGTTTTACCACATTTAAAAGTTTGTCTCCCCAATTTTCAAACAAATAATAGAGCGCATGTAAGCCACCCCAGACTATAAATGTCCAGTTAGCCCCATGCCAAAACCCACTAACCAAAAACACAACAAAGATATTTATAATCCATCTTATATAAGGCACTCTATTGCCACCTAAAGGTATATATAAGTAATCACCAAACCAGGATGACAACGAAATGTGCCAACGTTTCCAGAAATCGGCAATAGAATTTGCAAGGTAAGGCAAATTAAAATTTTGCATCAATCTAAAGCCTAACATGCGTGCCACACCAATAGCCATATCTGAGTACCCACTAAAGTCACAATAAATCTGTACTGCAAAAAACAAGGTGGCTATTGTAAGTGTCGCACTTGAATACAGCTCAGGATTTTCAAAAATGCGATCGACATAAATTGCTAAACGATCTGCGATAACCACTTTTTTAAACAATCCCCAAATAAAAAGTTTTGAACCCTCTATAAGTAATTTAAATTTAAAATGATGTTTTTCTCTAAACTGCGCCAATAAATGAGAAGACCGTTCTATGGGTCCAGCAACCAATTGTGGAAAAAATGCCACAAACACGGCGAAGTTTATAAAATTAGTTTCTACCAGTGTTTTTTTGTTATAGACATCAAAGGAATAACTCATGGCCTGAAACGTAAAAAAGGATATCCCTACTGGTAAAATAACCGCTAATGTTGCGAAATTGGCTTTGAACCCCAATTCTTGCAGAATCACTGCAAAATTATCGATAAAGAAGTTGGCATATTTAAAATATACTAAGGGTAGTAACGAGGCAAAAACAGAAATGCCAAGGTATGTTTTTTGTTGTTTTTTAGATGTGCTCTTAGCAATTTTTAACCCAGTATAATAATTTACAGCTGTAACGGCCAGCATGATGACTGCAAATTCCCATTTCCAAAACATATAAAATAAATAGGAGGCGACTAATAACAAAAAAGGTCTAAAACGAAAGGCAATAGAAAAGTAAATCGCAAAAACGATACATAAAAACAATATAAATTCCCAAGAGTTAAAAAGCATAGTTATTTTTTAGTATTTAATGCGTATGTATACGTATCTATTAAACTTTTATAAATTTCCATATCGTTATAATCTTGTAAAGCTTTCTTTTTCCCTTGTACTCCTAATCGTATACACTTCTTATCATCCTTATATAAGTTTTCTATGGCATTTTTAAGTTGCCCAACATCTCCAGGTTCCACCAGAATACCATTTGTCTTGTGGTCTATAATAGATTGCATCGCCCCAATATTAGAGGTAATTACAGGTTTACCATGTTGCATGGCTCTGGTTATAACATTTGGAAACCCCTCATACCATTTACTTGGTACGACTACAATTTTAGATTGCTGATAAAACCTATCATAATCTTTACCACTTAAAAACCCAGTCCACAATACATTATCGGGAGTTTTGGTTTTTAAATGTTGTAGTGAAGGATCTAATGAACCTACGACTGCAAATTGAATATTTGGGAGCGCTTTTGCGACCTCCAAAAACTCTGCAATACCCTTTTCTTCACTGGCACGACCAATAAAAGATACATACTCTCCAATTTCATTTGAATGTTCACTTACTATTTTTGGAGTTAGACCAGGAACAATAAATAGTTTTGAAGCTTCAATACCATTTGTTATGAATTTTTGCTTTTGAAAACCAGATTGTACGATATAAGCATCCATGTTTTTAGTTAGTTTCCATAGTTTTCTAGCCGTAAAATTTCGTAGTGCATAGCCTATAGATTTAAACCAGTTGTTTTCACAATTTTTTAAAATGGCATTAAATTCTCGAGAGCCTTTAAGGCATTTTTCACACACCTTACCTTTAGGTTCCAGGTGCAAACCTGTAGGACAAAACAGCCTGTAATTAGGACATCGCATCACTACTGGAATGTTAAGCCTTTTTATCATAGGTAAAATTGCAGGAGAAATAAAAGGGTACACATTTTGTAACTGAATAATATCTGGTTTAAACGCTAATATTTGAGCTTTGAGTTCTTTTACCGCTCTTGGATTATAAATGCCAAGAAAAAAGGCAGCGATCTTCATTTTAAAAGAATCTTGAATCACATCTGAACTTTTTCTATACCAACTTATCGTATGACCATGGCTTTCTAATAAATCTGCCAGCCCCTGTGAAGCATGCTCTTCTCCACTATTGTTATTACCGTAATTATTATGAACAAAAAGGATTTTCAATTAATTATTTTTTCTAATTTTAGTTGAATTTCTTTTCAAAGAATCTAAAACAATTAAACCTATCATAAGACTAATTAAAAACACTGAAGGAATCCATGACCCATAGACCCTTCCACCAATGCCAGGAGCAGAAACAGAAACTACCGTTATTATAATAATCGTACTTAAGAAGGCTATTCTCTTTTGTTTATTTCTAATTTTTAAGATTAAAATAAGCGTTTTATAAAAGAAGATTATCAAAAGAATCAAACCTAATACACCTGTATTGACAAATGCAGAAACAAATGAATTATGTGAATTAATAGCACCTTTCCATGAAGAAACACTTAATAAACTAAGTTCTCCTGAGGCAAAACCATAACCAATTAAAGGCTTTTCTAGGCCAGCATTAATCAAATATTTCCACACTTGTTTTCTTCCTGAAGCGTCCTCCAAACCAATTGAGTCTCGGCCATAAAATAAGGAATTTAACAACACCTCATCAAACCCAAAAAATGCAATTATAAAAAATAATGATATGCCAAAAAAAACAAATATTATCTTATTTCTCACAGAGCCATTTATAAAACTTAAAAACCCCATCGATATACCAATAAATATTTTATTGGATAAACCAATAATAGCTATAACAATTGTTACAATTTTTGGAAGTGTTTTTTTACCAAACAAAACAATAATAAAAAAAAATAGTGGGAAAAATAACCTTGACGGTAAAAAAGGAATGGAAATACCACTTAAACCAACAAGTTTTAGTCTAAACAAAATCCCAACAACTAAATTCCAAAACGCAAACCAAATGGTCCATTCAATAACCTGATCAAAAGTAAATTTGATAAGTAATTTCTTTATAGTGAGAGTTATGAGTAACAAAAACACAAGACATTCAAATGAACGATATAAAGTAAGGATAGTATTAGTACTCCATAATGCACTTAAAAAACAAAGAATATTGAATAATAATAGAAATTTTATTGGGCTTCGAAAAATAATTTTTTTTAACAAAAATTGATTAAAGATTGTGAGTTCCCGAAAAATAATGAAAGTACAAAAAACGACGTATCCAATTTGAATTATTGAAGATCCATCTAGATCAGATGCTTGTGATAAATCTCTTCTTCTTGTAATCAATATAGTTAATATTGGATGAAAAAGTAGTAGAAACCCAGTTAACCCTGATGCCCAAATAAACGTTCTTAGTTTGTGAAATAATTTCATTTAAATTTTCTTGGTAGTTAATTTAATTGCCTTGAGTATGGAACTTGCTGCGTGTAATGGTGTACATTTACTAATTATTTTTTTTGAATTTTCACCCATTTCTTTCAAGTTATCGCAGTTATAACTTGTTTCTAATTTTTCAACAAAATCTGAACTATCCAAAGGATCAAAAACCCACCCGTTATCTTCTGTGACGTATTCAGGATAACATCCATTATAAACTGAACTTAAAATAGGTAATCCTGAAGCCATAGCTTCTGGTACTACAAGAGACCAATTGTCTTCTAAGGTAGGAATTACAAATACATCTGCGGATTGATAATAATTAGGTAAATTATCGTAATCTACTTTTCCTATGAAATATACATTTGTTAATCCTAAATCTTTACTTTTATTATCATATTTATTCTTTTGTGGTCCATGTCCTATTAAATATAGAGCAACATTTTTATTCTTCTCAAATTTTTTCCAAGATAAAAGTAATTCATTTATTCCTTTAGCATCTACAATTCGACCTACATAAATGTATTTAACTGCATCTTTATTTTTATGTAAGTTAAGTACTTCAGATTCTGTCTGTTTAACAGTCAGGAACGTATCTATATCGCCAACCATATGACCAAAAGCAATTTTATCTTCCTTAAAACCTAAACTTTTTACATAGTTAGAACATAAAATTCCTGTACAACAAATCGCATCAATCCATCTTAAGACGAATTTTCGATAAGCGATTCTAAACCACTGTGCATTACGTTCGGTATGATGAGTTCTTTCGTAGCACATTATATGCTTTGTTTTATAAATGAAACGCATCCAAAGTGCAGCATAAGTCCATTGGAAGAAACCATCAGAGATAATTACATCTGGTTGTTCTTTTTTAATGGTTTTAATAAGTCCTTTTTGAATTGGAATTCTGAATCCTTTATTTGCCCATTTATTGGTGGTGTCTTTATTTCCCAGGGTTAATTCTCCTTTTAAACCAATACAGCTTTCGCCTAATTCTTTTTTGGCTTTTTCTACTACCGAGTCTGGCACATAATCTTCATTAAAAATAAGTATGAAATCATTATTATTTAAACTTTTAAGTGCTTTATAAACTGGAATTCTATAATCTAGAAACGAACGTGTTACCCAAACTATTTTCATTATATATCTTTTAAACGTTCTTTTGTTGTCACAATCATAACAGCAATGCACCAAAACAATCCATTTTGACTTCCAAACTTAAAAAGTCTTGCCATAGGTCCTTTTGGGAAAGAATCTTGATATTTCCTAATAATATGCATTGCGTCTTTCTGGTGTCCTCCAAGTATTTTATAATGCGCATAACCTAACGCTACACGACCTCTCACAATACTAAAAGCTTCTAAATCATCTTTTCTTATTCTTGCCAAAATACGTTTTTCCCATTCTTCTACATCAGGGCATAGACGCCTCCGAATGCTGTATTTTTTAGACCACCCTGTTTTATTAGCGTGTACTCTAGAGTTTCCTGCCCATAATGGCTGTGGGATAAAACCCCATGTACCATAGGTAGCTATTAACGCCCAATATTCTAAGTCTTGACTAACGCGTAATGCTGCGTTCTGAAAGCCAGCTTTATCAATGATTGTTTTTCTTATCATTGCGGTACCTGTCCTAATATGGTCATGTTTTGCCCAAATACCAAAGAAGTCCTCTATTACAACCGGATTTTCTTGCATCAGTGCTTTTGGGTGGATCACAAAATCCGTTTCATTATAATAAGTTTTCTGTGCTGTATTCACTGCTACCAAATCTGGATGTGTTTCCATAAAATGATAACAGGTTTCTAAAAACTCTGGTTCCCAATAGTCGTCTGCGTCCAAAAAAACAATATAATCGCCCTTTGCTGCTTTGATACCTTGATTTCTAGCTGCACCTTGTCCTTGATTGTCTTGATAGATATAAACCACACTTTTTTCGAAGGATTCTACAACTTGTTTTGTATTGTCCGTAGATCCATCATCAATGACTATAATCTCAAAATTTACAAAGGTCTGCTTGTAAATACTATTTAGTGTTTCTGAAATAGAATCTTGTTTATTATAAGCGGGAATTATTATTGTTACTAATTTATTTGCTTTCAAAATTTTGTTTGAAGGTTTTTATAAAAATTAAACTTAAGAGACCATTGCAATGTATCACATAAGATGGCTTCTTCATATATCGTTTTATAACATTAAAAAAGGCCGGGTTTAAATAGTTAGTGACATGTCGATGGCGCAATATGGTATCTAGCGTCATAGACTCGGAACGTTTACCTTCTGTAAACCAATGTTCAAAGTTGAGGTTTCTTTCTGGTCTATGCTTATGATTATAGCGTTCAAACACATCATAAACACCTAGTTTTTTGGTAATGTATATGACCTTTCTTTTGAGTCCATTGTTTCTAGTACCGCCCGAGCGCACTTCAACATTTTTAAGTTTTACTGCGGCTTCATTTGTGCTATCATTAAAAATACGAGTTACCACACGTGTATAGAGGTTACGATCTAAAACATGGTCTAGGGGTAACTTTTGCAGAAAATTAATAAGTTCATAGTCTGCTAAAGGCAGATAAAATGAAGCGTTATGATATTCGTAGGTTCTTACGGAATTCACAATCCACAATGATGTTCTACTTCTTAAAATCCACTCTAAGGCTTTCCAAATATCACCTTCTCTATTAGACTTATACTGCGCTATTTCGCGTTTAATTTTATCAATTACGGCTGTAAACGTTTTTGTTTCCCATTGCTTCTTTGTTACTGGAAAGAACATTAAATGTCTATAGACAATAAATGAGATGATATCTGAACCAAAAATATCCATGTACCCAGAGTGATATTCTTGTGGTGGTAATGGATAGGCTTCATCTAGTGTTTTTGAAGCAAATTCATTAGCCCAAGCATCACCTACATGACCTGGTAAAAAGATTGAATTGTCTGTAATCAGTCCTTTTTCATGCAATGCTTTAACGGCAGCATAATCCTGGATGTGAGGCAATGAGGTTCCATTAGCACTAAACATGAAGAAATCTTCAATAGTGCCTTGTTCTAAACTCTGCTTCCATTTGTCTTTAGAATACGCTATAAAATACCATTCGTACCCTAATCGTTCTGCAATCTGCTGTGCAATTTTTCGCTGAGGATTATCGCTCACTCCATAGGTATAACAGATAACATCTTTGATTCCAGCTTCACTAAGCATCCACATAATTAACCTAGAGTCGTTACCGCCACTCAAAGGCACAAATACTCTTTTGTCCTTACAGGCTGCTTTGAGTTGATCTTTAATCTTATATAGAATCGATTTTAATTCAGTTTCTAAATCCGTTACTTTTTCGGGTGCTTTCAATGCTGGAAAAAACGTAAAGTATTGTGTGTGCAATACGTCTTTATCGTTAGTTATAGATATAGATGTTCCAGGTTCTACTTGATGAATATCTTTAAAAAGGGTTTTATCTCCTGTAACAAAACCAGATAGCAAAAACTGAAGTTCTGAAGTAGCATCTATTTCTGTATGCTGTACAATGGCTTCAATGCTGTGACTACTATCCGAGATAATTACGGCATCGTCTTTAACAGCATAAAACAAGGGTACTGATCGATATCTATCTGAGACAAGTTGTATCTCTTTTGTGTTTTCATGATAAATAATGGCAGCCCAACAGCCGTTTAATTGATTAAACAAATGATTTACATCGTTAGTACCTTCTTCTAAAATGTCTAAAAAGGGTTCTATAATATCATGTCCGTTATAGTAACGGTCATTATAAAAACAATAGCCTTTAGCAAAAAGTTTGTAATTCTGTTTTTCTACAGAATTCCAGTCGTTAGATTTTAGAATAAGTTTAAATATGTTGTCAATTATCATAAATCGGGTTCCTTTTTTGTGTAGTCAAGAAACTCCTCAAAACTTTTAAATTGCGCCTTATGGGTTTTCTTGTAATGTTCGTAAGCCGAACCTAATTGTTGCTTAATAGGTAATCTATCATCTAATTGATCACCATCCATAAACAACGAGAACTCTTCCCAAAAATCGATTACTCTTGGTTCTCTGTTGTGTTTTTTTCTTATACTGTTGGCATAATTAACAGCATCCGGTAGCATTCTGTCTTTACACTTCTTATAGTAATCGTCTAAAGAGCTTACTACTTTGGCAGGTTGTCCAACTGCTACACTATTTGGTGGAATGTCTTTGGTTACTACCGACCCAAACCCTACAACACAATTATCACCAATAGTAACACCTTTTAAAATGGTTACATATTGTGCACAATACACATTATTACCAATAATTACTTTACCAGAAGATCCTAAAAAATCGTTATATACTTGTCTAAATGTCCAGCTTGGAAAATCGTGAGTTAGTATAGTCATCCCTGTATCTATTCTAACATTATCTCCTATCTCTACAAGGCATGGTCTAGAGGTATCTATATTTATTGTTCTTATATTTCCCCAGTAAATATTTTCACCTAAAGTAATCCCTCTTTTTCTTAGAAACTTCTCGTATGTTTTTTTATTCCAACGATAGTACTCAAAGCCTATTTTTTGTTTTAATGTCTTTAAAAAGCCCATGACACTCTAAATTTTGTTAATTAATTGTTCTTCATTTAACCGCTCAACTAAAATTTCAGCCACCTGCTTATCAGCTCCCTGTAACTTATCAATCATCAATGGTGCTGAAGATTTTGTCGTATATCCAAATGCTTTGTCTAAAACCACTATACTTGTGCTTGTGGTCGCTATAAACAGATCTATATTAAAATCTTTAACTACAACTTCTAAAGGCCAATACGATGAATGATAATTATTAAAATCTTCTATTTGCGTAAAGGTTGCTTTCAGTTCATTAAAAAATGGCTTCCTATTTTTTGGATGTTCTTTCCAAAGAATGGTATAACCTTCACTATAAAGATATTGACAAAGCTTTTTATAGTGATTGAGTTCTTCTTCTCTATCGAAAAAGCCTAACAATGAAAAGTATTGTCCTAAAATAAGGCATGTTTTCTCCTCTAATGGTTGTACTATCGCTTTATCATGAAGGTTGAACTTTTCTAGTTGCGCTTTTAAATAATGCCATTCTACTTCTACTTGTTTAGAATTTTTGGCTGTACTACCTACAAAAGAAGCAAATAAACCATAACGCTTTTTTGGTGCCAACTTAGGCAACGAAAAACGCTTCAATGTCAAAAAATCCTTCACAAAACGACCACTTTTAGCAACTACTAAGTTGAGTTGCTTTTTCAAAAAAGATGGTGTTTTTAATAATTCTGTCAACGTTCTTGGAATGACATAGGTTCCTAGTCCATCATCATACCGAACAATCGAAGTACTATAAAAGTGTTTTGTAAACACTAACTCTACTTTACCATAGGGCATACACAGCCATATTTGATATGGTCTTTCTTTAAAAATAGTTGATAATACTCCTGATGTATCTTTACTATCAAAATAGTTTGTTTCGGGAAGCCATATAATAGTTTTCCATTCCCAAACAGTCATTGCAATCTCTTCACAGATTGCTTTTTTTTCTTTTGGGTACGCTACGGCTGAAAACACTAAAATATCAGCATATACCTCAGTATTAAGATCAGCATCTTTAACCAATGCTGCACTTAAGAACAGTACTTGTGATGGACCAGACACTAAGAATATTCTATGTTTTAATGTGTTAGTCATTTATATACGTTTTAGTGATCTCAACAATCTTTTTATTATGTATATAATTATCGCCTGTATGCATTATAATATCATAGATATAGTTCTCTATTTTAGACTTATATTTTGATCGTATGTGTTGCTTTAAGACTTCTCCTTTTTTTGAAATGAGCGCGCAATTGTCTTTTTTCTTTCGATAGTCTGGTGATTGAAAGTCTATAAAAATCACAGAGACTTTATTCTGTGTCATCGTCATTGCGTCTAATTTTTTATCCACCTTCCAATCTGCAATATGATCAATCTCATATATTGCTCTTACGAACGTTTCAAACTTGGCTTCTGATAGCTCTAAATTGAATCGAAACTTGGTCTCATAGCCTAAATCGTTCTCTATGTCATCAACAAATTGAGATGCTGTTGGCCATATAATCACAGGAAAATAAACACCTAAATCTAAAAATAGCTTGGTCTCGGTATCGTTAATTGAACTTAGCTCCGCTTCGTTAAAATTGTATTGTTGCAAAAGGTTTGTTGTAAAACATACTTTTTTTTTAGTCGTCAATACACTTACAGGTACTTCTTGTATGCCATTAGCTAATGCAGCTGCTAATCTATGCGAACCGTCTAATAGTCTAAATTCCGAATTTACAGGGATCGGGTAGTTATCATCAAAACCATTTACCTTCATGTTATTAAAAAGTCCATCTAAAGAGTCTTCAATCTTATTTTTAAATGGTTTTTCTTTATAGCGTTCAGACATTAGTTTTTCATACAATGCAAAGCCATGTTCATCACTATTAAAAAACTTATCTTTTAATGCTTTATACCTTATAATAACATCTTTTCTAGCAAACTCATTGTCGTATTGAAAGGCTAACAATAAGGCAACATCCATCTTTAACTGCACATTATTGCCTAGCTGTTTTCCTGAATGATATAAGGTTATCGCTTGCTTAGGAAACAGCAAGAGCCTTTTTATTAAAACAAGTATTTTATATATAGCTTTTTTCAAATCTCAGTGATCATTTTAATAGTTTCAGGCTTTATTTTATAGGTCTTCAACACATTAACATCTATATTGTTTAGATGTGTTTTAATGAATTCTAAATGATGTTTCTTTTTTGGTTTTGCTTCAAATTCCGATGCTCTTACTACAAGTTCGTGTTTAAGTTGTGGTACTTTAATGCCTTTATATAATGTAGCATGTTTTAAGCAATCATTATATAACTGCGATGTACTACTAGAAGTGACATCAAACTGTAAGTTCAAAAATTTATAGAATTGATATCTTACTTTAAAACTGCCTTCCTCTTCTATAACTACTTTACTTAACTTATTGTTCTGATTCAATGTGATGATAACTTCTTTTATCTTCTGTAAATCTTCTTCTAGCACAATAACATCTATATCTGTCCCTATCTTATAATTTAAAGGAAACATGCGATGCTTATTCGGTGTATCTAACTTAACAACTGCATAGTTATACGCGCTTATGGCTTCAAAAAAAGCTTCTACCTCTATTCTATATTGCTTAGAGCACAAATACAACAAGCGTTGCAAAGTCTTTTGCGTAGTGTATAATAAAGAATAGAGACTTAGTTTCATTACTTCAAAAAAACTGTTTTAGATTTAGTAACTAGTTCTTTTATTTTCAACTTATCTTGTTCTAAACCAAAAAAATAAACTCCAAAAATCTGTATCACAATCCCTGGTATAATAACCAGTCCTAAATTAACGAAGCTCGTTATAGTTTCAACTGTATAATTTATGGCTACCCAATACAATGATGCTAAAATACCTGGTAGCAATCCTGGCAGTAATCCTTTTTTTAGAATGTTTAAAAATTGAATATTTAGATTTTTATGTGCGAAGTGGGTAATGACAAATAATTCCCCAATAATATTAACCACGGCTATAGACATGGCCATCTCTACGACTGTTAAATTTAAGATTACCAATATATAATACATTATTGCAAAATTGATGAGTTGTATGACAAGCATTCGTATTGCTAATCCCTTTTGACGATCCATTGCAGCAGAAATCTGAGGCAACATTGCATTAAGCATCTGAAAAGGCACAATAGCCAATAAAGCTACTATTATAAATGATGCATTTAGATATGTTTCACCAGCATAAAGTCTTACAAATGATTCTGAAAAAATAATGGCCGGAAACACCACAAAGCTTGTCATCCACATGGCTAATCTAGATCCTTTTAGATAGGTGTCATTTAATCTTTGAAATTGATTTTTACCATACATAGCAATTAAAGGTGCACCAATACTTGCTCTGACTGGCTCCCATACTTGTAATGTTTGTCGACTAACAAACCGCCCAATATTAAAACTAGACACGTCAACACTAGTTCCAAATCTATTTAACAAGAAAAGCGCAGCAAAATTTCGTAAGTATCTTGATAATAATATGATACTATTCCATCCTCCAAAGGATAAAAACTTTGAAACAAATGTGATATCAAAACTTTGAATTGAAAATCGCATTTGAGGGATTATTTTTTTACTCAACGCAATCCTAATGATTAACGCTAGTAACAAGGCTACCGAGTTTGCTAGAACTAGCCAAAGAGCCTTGGTACTTACTGCAAACAAAAGAGAAAACAATAGAGTTATTTTTAAAATCTCAACAAAGAGATCAATGATATTTTTAATCACTAATTTTTGTGCTACATGAAGACCTAAGCCAAAAGGAGTAAAAGCAAAATTTATTACAAAAGTAATGATGATAATTACAAACATTAGTTTAGCATCATCTAAATATTGAGGTGCAACTTTTAATAGACTATCCAAATGAAATACCGCAAATAAAGACACTAATAACATGACAAGACCAACACAAGAATTTAATATGATCGAGGTAGATAACACCTTATTCATTTTTTCAAAATCACGTCGAGTATATTCATACACCATAAATCTAACCCCTGCACTTACCAGAGCTGATGTGATGAATGGTAATAAAAATACCAAGGAGCTCACGATGGCATAAATAGCATATTCATCTGGGGAAATTCTTTTAAGTAAATACTGTTGCACCCATATAAATACGGTAATACTGAGCAACTTAGTTATTGCCATACTCACCGAGTTAGCAAGCACAATGGTCTTACTAATAGGATTATCTGACTCTGTATTTAATTTAAAAAAATTCACTATCATTATTTTTAGTGCACCTAATTTAGTACCCTAAAACTGTAAGAAACTCTCTGACGGCACCTTCTCCACCATTTTTGGTAAGCTGAATAATATTAGGAATCGACTTTATTTTTTTTACTGCATTGTTTGGACATGCTGCAAAGCCAACTGAAGATAATAATTCATAACAATTAATATCATCTCCGATGTATGCGACTTCATTTAATGTTATGCCCTCTTTTTTACAAATCTCCTTTACAGAATGTAATTTACCTTTATACTTTTTACCCTGATATAAATAATCTACTTTAAGTTTAGCGGCTCGTCTTGAAACAATTTGTGTGTCCTCTGAAGTTACAATACCTGTTTTTACACCATGCTCTCTTAAGATCTGAAACGCCATCCCATCATGGGTATTAAACTTTTTAAGTTCATCTCCATTTTCAGAATAATACATTCCCGCATCGGTTAAGACGCCATCAACATCTGACACAAAAAGTTTTACTGAAGGTTTTTTAAAAGCTATCTCAGCGACCTGCCTGCGCATTAAGGATTCAGCAACAACCCAGTCTTCTGGCTCATCAATCTCAACAGCAGTATACTCCGGCATTTCATAAATACCAACCTTACCAGAAAGACGATTTTGATTGTTAACAATATTACCCACAGTATTGATATATAAAGCTCCATTTTCTAGTAATGATCCTTTAAAATCTTGACGTCTAGGCCTTGATGTATAGTCATAATTCTCTGACTTACCAGATTCACTCCAAAAAAAACGCTTTACTCTAGCACATGATAAAATTGAATCATAGTGACTCGTTTTGAATAATTCCATCGCTTCAGAAAAATGATCCTTAGTTGTCAGTGGTGAAGTTGCTTGAACCAACATTAAACAATCGTCTTTTTGAAGATCTTTTAAGGCTATATATTCTATCATGACACTTTCGGTTGAAGAATGGTCTTGAGCATTTTCATCTTTTCTGTCGTAAATTTCTACCTTACTCAAATTAAAAGACAGTGCGACTGTTTTAATATCGTCTGAATCTGTAGCCAAAATAATTTTATCGATTGACTGTGTGTTTTGTAATTCAGACATCACCCAATATATGAGTGGCTTTCCCATAAAAGACTTGATGTTTTTTCCAGGAATACCTTTGCTTCCTCCTCTAACTGGTATAAACGCGATAGTCATACTAGTCTGCTTTTCTATATTTGAGTTTATCTCTTTGTACTTTCTCGATATCTAAAATTTCTGTTTTCTTAAATGATAATGATTCAAAAGTTGCATTTAAATCTCGAACTAATTTTCTCATACCATCCGGTTCTAAAGATGCTGAATGATCTGTTCCTTTCCATGTTCTATCTAATGTATAATGTCTCTCAACATAATTTGCTCCTAAAGTAAAAGCTGCAACATCAGCTGCAATACCTAAGTGATGTCCTGAAAAACCAATGGCTTTAACTCTATGCTCGTATTTTTCTTTCAACTTCAATATCTCCAATAAACAAACATCTTTAAAAGGAACAGGGTAACCTGATGTACAGTTGTAAATAACCACATCTTTTGCTCTATTATGCTTTTCAAAAAGAGATACTATTTGTTCAACTTCATCCATATAGGTCATTCCTGTGGACACATGAATCTCTCCGTCATAATTTAAAGCTAACCACTCAAGCATTTCAAAGTTATTATTACATGCTGAAGGGATTTTAATGAGATCAAGGTTTAAACTTGACATTTCTTTGGCTGAAGTTAAATCCCAAACAGATGTAGAAAATGTAAGTCCTAACTCATTACAATAATCTTGCAGTTCTTTATTTTGCTCCACATTAAACTCTAAAAACTCTCTATGAGCTCCATAGGTATCACCGTAGGAATTTGCTGGATTAGGGTGAGGTGCATTGTATTGCTCTTCAGTAAGAAGCTCACGATTATTACGTTTCTGTAATTTAACTGCATCAACATTACAAAAAATCTTTGCCATTTTAATCAGCTCTTTGGCTATGCTCATGTCTCCTTTGTGATTACATCCAATTTCCGCTATTACAAACGGCTTTTTGTATTTACTCATAATTTCTAAGTTTAGATTTATTTAATTGTTTGAATTATAATATCGTATTATACTTTAATTTTTATCTTTTTTCTAAATTATTCTTTAAGGAATCTACCCAATATGACATATTTAGATTAAACTTTTTCTTAATTTTACTATTTTCCAATACACTGTATTGAGGCCGTTTGGCTAGAGTTGGATATTGACTTGTCGTTATGGGATGTACCTTGACATCCATGCCTTTTATTTTAAAAATAGCCTTTGCAAACTCAGACCAACTGCAGTTCCCTAGATTGGCAAAATGGTAAATTGCAACCTGCTCGCTATTTATTTTAGGAAGTATCTCTAAAAGTACTTTTGCCAAATCACCTGCATAGGTGGGTGACCCGACCTGGTCACTAACCACACTTATTTCTTTACGCTCCTGTCCGATTCGTAACATGGTTTTTACAAAATTACTACCAAAATTAGAAAATACCCAAGAAGTGCGAATAATAATAGAATTAGCAGGGTTAATGGCTTGCATCGCTAATTCTCCATCCAATTTAGTTTGTCCATAAACAGATTGAGGATTTGGTGTATCAGTTTCAACATAAGGTTTATGACCAGTCCCATCAAACACATAATCAGTTGAGATGTGTATTAGTTTGGCACCACGTTCTCTCGCAATAATGGCTAAATTTTTAACTGCTAAATGATTAATGGCATCTGCTAATTCCGGCTCAGATTCAGCCTTGTCAACCGCCGTATAGGCAGCACAATTTACAATAACGTCAATGCTATTTGTTTTAATAAATGCTGCGACAGCAGTATAATTTGTGATATCTAAATCAGAAACATCCGTGAAAAAAAAACTACCGTTAGTACAACTAATCGACAGTTCTTTGATTTCAGAGCCAAGTTGGCCATTACCGCCTGTAACGAGTATATTACTCATATTAGTCTACGGAGTTATGAAAATATTCAGCATCTTTAAATGAAGGTTGTTTTAGATCTTTTGGCGACAACTTTAAATCTTTTAATTCAACTTTCCAATCAATATCTAATACTAAATCATCAAATGCAATACCCCTTTCCAATTCGGGTTTGTAATAATTATCAACTTTATATGAAAAAATAGCCTCTTCACTCAACACAACAAAACCATGTGCAAAACCTTTAGGGATTAGCAGTTGTTTTTTATTTTGTGATGAAAGTTCTACGACAACATGTTGTCCAAAGGTTGGTGATGTTTGTCGAATATCCACGGCAACGTCTAAAACGGCACCTTCAACAACTCGCACCAACTTGGTTTGAGCGTGAGGCGCTAACTGATAGTGCAAGCCTCTTAAGACACCAAATGATGATTTTGACTCACTATCTTGACAAAAATTAATAGTTTGGCCAATAAACGCATCCAAGTCTTGTTGTCTAAACGTTTCTGAAAAATAACCACGGTCATCTCCGTAAACAGCAGGTTCAATTAAAACAAGTTCTGGTATGTTTAATCTTATAAATCTCATGAAAATTCTTTGGCACGTTGTATCAAGTATTGTCCGTAACCATTTTTTTTCAGGGGTTCTGCCAATTGTAACAGTTGCTGTTTGGTAATATACCCCATTTTACAGGCAATGACTTCCAAACAAGCTATTTTTAAACCTTGCCTACTCTCTATGGTTCTAATATAATTAGAAGCGTCTATTAAGGAGTCATGAGTTCCGGTGTCTAGCCAGGCATAGCCACGACCCATTACTTCAACTTTAAGATTTCCTTGACTCAGATAGGCTTGATTTACGGAAGTAATTTCGAGTTCACCGCGTTCACTGGGTTTGATATCTTTTGCTATGTCTACAACAGAATTTGGATAAAAATAAAGCCCTGAAACTGCATAGTTACTTTTGGGTTTTTGTGGCTTTTCTTCAATACTTAAAGCATTCCCATCGCTGTCAAAATCAACCACCCCGTAACGTTCAGGGTCACTGACATAATACCCGAATACGGTTGCAACTTGTTCATCTGTAATACGTCCTCGTGCATTTGCTAACAAGGTTGTAAATCCATGACCATAAAAAATATTATCTCCAAGAACCAAGCACACATCGTCTTCTCCTATAAAGTCTTCTCCAATAATAAAAGCCTGGGCCAAACCATCTGGTGAAGGTTGCTCTTTATAATATAGCTTAATTCCTAAGCTATCTCCATTACCTAGTAAACGCTCAAAATTTGGTAAATCTGTGGGAGTAGATATGATGAGAATCTCTTTTATACCTGCCAACATCAATACTGATAATGGATAATAAATCATGGGCTTATCATAGATAGGTAATAATTGTTTTGATACGCCTTTGGTGATGGGGTATAATCTGGTTCCCGAGCCTCCTGCCAAAATGATTCCTTTCATGGTTTATTGATAATGAGATTTATAATAGTGTTGATACTTCCCCGACGTCACATTGTTAAGCCATTCTTCATTGTTTAAATACCAATCAATAGTTTTTGATAATCCCTGCTCGAAGGTTACCGTTGGGCTCCAGGCTAATTCTTTATTAATTTTTGAAGCATCAATAGCATAGCGTAAGTCATGTCCAGGTCTATCTATTACATAGGTTATGAGTTTTTCACTAGTACCTAAATCCCTTTCTAATTTTTCATCCATTTGTTTACAAAGAACCTTTACTAAATCAATATTTTTCCACTCATTGAATCCACCAATATTGTAAGTCTCGTGATTTTCACCCTCATGAAACACTAAATCTATAGCTATGGCGTGATCCAACACATACAGCCAATCTCTTGTATAATTACCATCTCCATACACAGGAAGTGGCTTATCATTCAAAATATTATTAATAAACAGCGGTATTAATTTTTCAGGAAACTGATTTGGCCCATAATTATTGGAACAATTGGTTATGATATATGGCATGCCATAAGTTTCTCCATAAGCCCTTACAAAATGATCTGAACTTGCTTTTGATGCAGAATATGGCGAGTTAGGGTTATAAGGTGTGGTTTCTTTAAAAAGTCCTGTTTCGCTTAGCGATCCATAAACCTCATCTGTGCTTACATGATAAAAACGTTTGTTATCCCAATTATTTTTATGCAATTCCTTAAAGGCATCTAAAAGAATCATCGTGCCTAAAATATTGGTCTTGGCAAAGGCTAAAGGATCTGTGATAGAACGGTCTACATGAGATTCTGCAGCTAAGTGTATGACACTATCAAACCGATACTGGGTAAAAATGGAGTTGATATATGCCTTATCTGTAATATCTCCGTGTAAAAAGGTATAATTATTTTTAAACTCAACATCTTTGAGATTTTCTAAATTGCCAGCATAGGTAAGAGCATCTAGGTTATAAATGTGATAATTTGGATACTTCGTAACAAACATTCTAACAACATGAGAGCCAATAAACCCTGCTCCTCCTGTTATTAATATATGCTTCATAGATGTAGTTTATTTCGCATTTATTTGTTAATACCACAAAAATCTAAGAGAATTTTATCCTCAGACAATTTCAAATTTTTAAACTCATTATGAGCGACTAAAAAGGCAATAATATCAGCTTCTTCTAAAGCTGTTTTATAATCAGTCAATTTGAAAACGTTGTGTTCTTCTATATTGGGCTCAACAATAAAATGAATTTCATTATTTGAATCTTGTAAGACCTTTTGAGCAATATACTTGGCAGGGGATTCTCTCAAGTCATCAATATTCGGTTTAAAAGCTAATCCCATAAGCGCTGTTTTTGGCTTTCTACCATGTCGCAGTTCGAATTGTAACTTCGCATTTTGAATCTTCTCTGCACACCAAAAAGATTTATAATTATTAATCTCTCTTGCAGTCCCTATAATTTTTGTTTCCATTGGGTAATCTGATACAATAAAATAAGGGTCAACAGCAATACAGTGACCTCCAACACCACATCCGGGTTGTAGAATATTAACTCGAGGATGTTTATTAGCAAGCTCTATGAGCTCCCAAACATTGATTCCTGCTTTATCACAAATTAAAGACAATTCATTAGCAAACGCAATTTGTACGTCTCTCGAAGAATTTTCAACTAGTTTACACATCTCAGCTGTTCGTGCGTTGGTAGCGTGTAATTTCCCGTTGACAAAGTTGCTGTAAAAATTGATAGCTTTTTGCGTAGATACTTCGTTAACCCCACCAATAACACGATCATTATGAACCAATTCATACATGACGTTACCTGGCAACACCCGTTCAGGACAATATGCAATGTATAATTGATCCTTGAGTTCTGGCCGTTCTCGGTAAATATAATCCATCATTTTTTCTGTTGTACCCACAGGAGATGTCGATTCAATGATATATAAATCGCCAGGTTTCAATAATGATAAAATCCCTTTGGTAGCTGCCTTAACAAATGAGATATCAGGCTCATGCTGACGCTTAAATGGTGTTGGAACTACAATAAGATACGTATTCGCTTCAACAGCTTTGATGTCTGCTTTCAAATAACCTTCTGCAACAGCCGAAGCCACTGCATTGTCTAATGAAGGTTCTATAATGTGAATCTCACCTCGATTAATTGTGTCTACAACCTGTTGATTAATATCTACACCGTGAACCATTACCTTGTTTGATGCGATTAATGCTGCTGTAGGTAATCCAATATATCCAAGGCCGATCATGACTACTTTTGGTTGGTTCATTCTTTTAATTTTATTTAGTAATTGTATTGTTGATTCATTTTTTTAGCCTTGTTGCTTGTTGATAAATGCAACAATACGCTCACAAGCTTTGCCATCGCCATAGGGATTATGAAGTTTACTCATTTCATTAAAACGATGCGTATTATTTAAAAGATCCAAAGCCTCTTTGGTTATTAAATCTTTATCAGTTCCTACCAATATCACAGTCCCTGCTTCAACAGCTTCCGGGCGCTCGGTGGTATTCCGCATAACCAAAACTGGCTTTCCCAAACTTGGCGCCTCTTCTTGTACTCCACCACTGTCCGTGATGATAATCTTCGCACGGTTCATCATCCAAATAAAATCTTGATATGGCAAAGGATTAATGAGTATCACATTTTTCATTTCCGATAATAGTCGCTTCACAGGTTCTTGTACTTTGGGATTCAAATGTACCGGATAAACAATCCAGCGATTAGCATCTGCTAGCGCTATCGTCTTTAATGCTTCACAAATCCTAATAAATCCCTCCCCATGATTTTCTCGACGATGACCTGTTACCAAAATCATTTCTTTGCTTCCTAGCGTCTGCGATAGTTCTTTGATTAATATACTTGGGTCTTGATTAACGCGATCAACACTGTCTAGAAGCGCATCAATCACAGTATTACCCGTAACTAATATAGTTTGTTCATCAATGTTTTCTTGAAGCAAGTTCTCTTTGGAAGTGTTGGTAGGGGCAAAATGAAAATCACACACGCGTCCAGTTATTTGTCTGTTTATTTCCTCTGGAAAGGGCGACCACTTATTATGGGTTCTAAGACCTGCCTCTACATGGCATACCTTGGCGCCACTGTAAAATGAAGCTATACTTCCTGCCATGGTCGTGGTCGTATCTCCATGAACAAAGACATAATCAGGGTTAAACTCTTCTAGTACAGGTTTTAAGTTTGTAATGATGTCGGCTGTCAAGGTATATAGATTTTGACCCGGCTTCATGAGGTTCAAATCATAGTTTGGAGTAATCTGAAAGAAATCAAGTACTTGATCCAACATCTCTCGGTGTTGTGCCGTTACACACACCTGAGTGTCAAACGATTTGGGATGTTTTTGAAACTCCTTAACGAGAGGAGCCATTTTTATGGCCTCAGGACGTGTTCCAAAAATTATTAATATCTTCTTCATTTCTATTTTACCAAAAACCAATTATTTAATAAGTCTTTTCTGTTGTATAACATCGATTCCTTCGTATGCCAATCAATGACCTGAAAACCAGCGTGTTCGCAAATGGCTTGCCCTGCTGCAGTATCCCACTCCATCGTGGGTGCAAAGCGCGGATAACAATTTGCAGTACCTTCTGCTACCATACACAATTTCAAAGAGCTTCCCTTAGAAATTAAGTTCACCTTACCGTGTTTATCATGCATATCGCTGACGTACGTTTCTGTTTCTTTGGACATATGAGAACGACTTGCCACCACAGTAAAGGTTTTATCCTTGCGCATCAAAGGTAGTTTATCAGCGTTGGACATCAATTTATCAACACTGTACTTTTTAAGATCAACGTGAACTTTAAATGCACCTAATGCTTTAGTAGAAAAATACAATTCACCAGTAACAGGAACGAAAATCACCCCTAACTCTGTTTTTTGATTGGTTATGAGAGCAATATTAACTGTGAATTCACCATTACGCTTAATAAATTCCTTGGTACCATCAATAGGATCTACAATCCATAACTGAATCCAATCTTTTCTCTCTTGATACGGTATGTCTTTACCTTCCTCAGATAATACAGGGATATTGGTGGTTGTTAAAAAAGACATGATCACGTGGTGCGACGCGGTATCCGCCTTTGTCAATGGGGAGTTATCTCCCTTGATTTCTATATCAAACTCTCCGGAGTGATAGATATCCAATATGGCTTTACCAGCTTCTAAAGCTGCGGTAATAGCTGTGTTTAATAAATTTGTCATGTTCAAATAATCATTCCTGCACCAATAGTCTCATTGGTTTGTTCATCTATAATAATAATACTCCCCGTTTGGCGATTTCTTTTATAGGCATCATAAAATAAGGGTTTTGCAGTTCGTATTGACAAACGCGCGATGTCATTCATTTCAACTTTTTCAATATTTTCTAGGCGATGTAAGGTATTGATATCTATTTTATATTTCAATTCTTTTACCATACCTATAGTTTCATTGGTCGTGTGCTTTATGACGACCTTCGTTCTAGATTGTATTGGTCGTGTACTCATCCAAGTCACTAAAACTTCTATATCTTGCCCTATCTCAGGAACATTGTTTTCACGAACAATCATATCGCCACGACTGTTATCAATCTCATCTTCTAAAGTCATCGTCACAGACATGGGAGCAAACGCTTCTGAAATTTGCTCACCATTAAGTTCAATAGTCTTAATAGTAGAAATAAACCCTGAGGGTAATGTTTTCACTTTGTCACCAGGCTTAAAGACGCCACCATCAATACGACCGGCAAAACCCCTGTAATCTTGATGGTCGCGCGTGTGTGGCCGAATAACTGATTGAATAGGAAAACGACAATCTACTAAATTGTGATCACTTGAAATATGCACAGTCTCTAAATGATACATCAACGTACTTCCTTGGTACCAATTCATATTGTCTGAGCGATTAACAACGTTATCGCCGTTAAGAGCAGAAATAGGAATAAACTGAATGTCTTTGATTCCTAATTTGGATGAAAATGACGTAAAATCTGAGACTATGTTATTGTATACCTCCTCACTGTAATCAACTAAATCCATTTTATTCACACAAACAATGGCATGAGGAATACGCAAAAGCGATGCAATGAACGCATGTCGATGCGTTTGTTCTAGCATTCCTTTTCGTGCATCAACCAAGATGATCGCAAGATTGGCTGTCGAGGCTCCCGTGACCATGTTTCGGGTATACTGAATATGGCCGGGCGTATCTGCAATAATAAACTTACGTTTTGGTGTTGCAAAATAACGATAGGCCACATCAATTGTAATTCCTTGCTCACGCTCTGATTTTAAACCATCTGTTAGTAAAGATAAATCCACATAATCAAAACCTTTCGACATACTAGAGGCTTCCACTGCCTCCAATTGATCTTGGAAAATAGATTTACTGTCATACAGTAGTCGTCCTATCAGGGTACTTTTACCATCATCGACACTCCCAGCAGTGGTAAATCTTAATAATTCTATATCTTGATATTCCATTCTTTTTTATAAATTTAAAAGTAACCTTGTTTTTTACGATCTTCCATGGCTGTTTCAGCCCGTTTATCATCAGCACGACCCCCACGTTCAGTAGTGCGCGTCGTTGCAATTTCCTCAATAATTTTTTCTAAGGTATTTGCCTCAGATATTACAGCACCTGTAATAGGCATATCACCACAGGTTCTGTATCGAATAGTCATGTTAACAACATCTTCCCCTGGTTTTAATTTAATAAACTCTGAATTGGCTAAAATAACACCATCTCTGACGACACAATCCCGCTTGTGAGAAAAATATAGTGATGGCAACTCTATATTTTCTAATTTAATGTATTCCCATACATCCATTTCAGTCCAATTGGAAATCGGAAAAACTCTAAAATGTTCTCCATAATTTTTCCGACCATTAAATAAATTCCACAATTCTGGACGCTGATTTTTTGGATCCCATTGTCCAAATTCATCTCGGTGTGAGAAGAAACGCTCTTTTGCTCGAGCTTTCTCCTCATCTCTACGAGCGCCACCCATGGCAGCATCTACTTTGTGTTCTTCAAGACTATCTAGAAGAGAAACTATTTGTAGTGTATTTCTAGAAGCATCAGCCCCTGTCTCTTCTTTGGCACGACCTTTATCAATCGATTCTTGAACAGAACCAACAATTAATTGAACACCTAATTTTTTCACTAGTGCGTCACGAAATTCGATTGTTTCAGGAAAGTTGTGACCTGTATCTACATGCATTAAAGGAAATGGTATTTTTGCAGGGTAAAATGCTTTTTTTGCTAAATATGTTAATAAAATAGAATCTTTCCCTCCAGAAAAAAGCAGCACTGGATTCTCAAATTGAGCTGCTATTTCCCTTATCACAAAAATAGCCTCAGACTCAAGTTCTCTTAAATGATTAATGACGTAATTACTCATGTATTACTTAATTTTAACTTAGTATTTATAAATTTTAATATAGTTTTCACATTGACCTCAATTGGCTGTCCATCGGTAACAATTTCTAAACTGGGTGAAACAGGAGCCTCATAAGGCGCAGATATACCTGTCATATTTTTTATCTCTCCAGATCGTGCTTTTTTGTACAATCCTTTCACATCACGACGCTCACACTCTGCCAACGATGTGTTGACATAAATTTCAATAAAATTGTCTGATCCAACAATCTGTTTTACCTGTTCTCTGTCCTTTATGTATGGTGATACAAATGCCGCTAATGTTATGATACCTGCGTCCAGCATCAAATTACTAATCTCTGCGATACGCCTAATATTTTCTGTCCGATCTTTCGGGATAAAACTTAAATCTTTATTGATGCCTTGGCGTATGTTGTCTCCATCTAAAATGAAAGTAGACAATCCTTCATTATGTAAGGCAATTTCAACCAAATTCGCTAGAGTAGATTTCCCGGAACCTGACAGACCGGTAAACCAGATCAAGAAAGCTTTATGCCCGTGTTGGTTTTCACGCTGACTTTTAGTTGTTTTATAATCGTGTTTAACAGTGTGTAAACTCATGTCTGTAATTCATTGTTTCTTCTTTCACGTAAGTTCTTTATACGCTTTAATTTAGTCCGTTTATCTAGACCATAATTAATCTTATACCATAATTTTTCATGTGCAAGATATAACAACATTTTTGAAAGTGTTTCAAAAATACCAATTTTAAGACCGACAAATGGATTCCCTGTAATTAACCACCCTAGTAAAATAGTATCCAGAGTACCTATAAAACGCCATGAAAAGGTTTTAGCAAGATGTCTTTTATTAAAATCAACCATCTTTGATTTAAACCATAATTGCTCATGAATATAATACCAAATCAGTTTGGTGAATGTCGTAATAAATGACACATTGAGACCTTGATCAAAA
>Ga0206125_10001310_pt1 | contig 29279 bp, 31 predicted proteins | sample Helgoland_Spring_4_FD_148598 | JGI IMG/M metagenome (GOLD analysis project Ga0206125, IMG submission 148598) | Pelagic subsurface seawater microbial communities from Kabeltonne, Helgoland, North Sea - Helgoland_Spring_Bloom_20160331_1 | ecosystem: Environmental > Aquatic > Marine > Epipelagic ... | reverse complement strand
AGGTTATAGGTCTTGATAATATCAATGATTACTATAGCACTAATTTAAAATTTGACAGGTTAAATGAGTTAGGAATTAATAAGGATAGCGCTAAAGATTTTCTTAGCTTAAATGGTAGTAATTTATTCCAAAACTTCAAATTCATACGAATGAATTTAGAAGATCGAGAGAACTTACCTAAGCTATTTAAAGAACAGAAATTTGATGTAGTATGTAATTTAGCTGCTCAAGCAGGGGTAAGGTATTCAATAGAAAATCCAGAGACCTATATTGATTCCAATATAGTTGGTTTTTTAAATGTCTTACAATGCTGTAGGAATTATAATATTAAAAAATTAGTGTATGCAAGTAGTTCTAGTGTTTATGGAGATAATAAGAAAACACCATTTGAAGAAATAGACAATACCGACAAGCCAATAAGTCTTTATGCGGCTAGTAAAAAGTCCAATGAACTTATGGCTCATACCTATAGTCATTTGTTTAAACTAAATACAATTGGACTTCGATTTTTTACGGTATATGGATCTTGGGGAAGACCTGATATGGCATATTATTTGTTCGCGGATGCTATTACAAAAGATGAAGCCATAAAAGTATTTAACAATGGAGATTTATCTAGAGATTTCACTCATATAGAGGATATAGTAATCGGGGTTAAATCAGCATTATTATCGGATTCATCAACTAAAAATTTCTATGAGTTATATAATATTGGAAATAATAAACCAGTTATTCTAACTAAATTTATTGAGACAATAGAAAAGTACTTAGGTAAAAAATCTATTAAGAATATGCTTCCTATGCAAGATGGAGATGTTAAAAAAACATGGGCTAGTATATCGAAACTAACGAAGGATTATAATTTTCAAAATAAGGTTTCTTTAGATAAAGGAATTGAAGAATTTATTAATTGGTATAAATTATATCATAAAGTTTGATTTAACAGATGATAATTAATTTGTTAGACATTGCAATGACTTATTTAATTTAGTAATTATTAAATTAAATTTGAACATTTAAAATTGTGATTATAATTCAATTATTAATGTGATTGACAACAGCGAAGCTGTGTAAAAAAACTAAAGTTTAAAAATTAGAGACTACCGGTGGTAGTCGAGAAAATATAAGTTATGAAAGTAGGAATCACCTTTTCAACCTTTGATCTTTTTCATGCCGGGCATGTAAAGATGTTAGAAGAAGCAAAACGTCAATGTGACTATCTAATCGTTGGTTTGCAATTAGACCCTTCGATTGACCGCCCTGAGAAAAATGGGCCTTCACAGTCTATAATAGAGCGGTATATTCAACTTAAAGGATCTAAGCATGTAGATGAAATTGTCCCTTACGTATCTGAGCAAGATTTAGAGGATATTTTACGTTCTTTTAAATTGGATGTTAGAATTATTGGAGATGAGTATAAGGAAAAGAACTTTACTGGAAGAGACTATTGCGCCGCAAAAGGAATCGAGATCTATTACAACTCGAGAGACCACCGATTTTCATCAAGTGGACTTAGAAAGCAAGTTAAATCTTCAGAGACAAATTAATAAGTATTACATATGATACCCAAAACAGCAAAAATATATATTGCGGGACATCGAGGAATGGTTGGGTCTGCTGTTTGGAGAGCTTTAGAGAATAAAGGATATGAGAACTTGTTAGGAAAAACTAGTGCTGAACTTGATCTTAGAAATCAACAAGCAGTTAATGATTTTTTCAAGCAGGAGAATCCCGAAGTAGTTATTGATGCTGCAGCAAAAGTTGGAGGTATTCTTGCTAATAATGATTTTCCGTATCAGTTTTTAATGGAAAACATGCAAATTCAAAATAATTTAATTGATGGTGCTTATAAGACAGGCGTAGAAAAATTCATCTTTTTAGGCAGTTCATGTATTTACCCAAAGTTTGCTTCGCAGCCTTTAAAGGAAGAATACTTACTAACAGATTCTTTAGAGCCTACTAATGAGTGGTATGCTATTGCAAAAATTACAGGATTAAAAGCATGCCAAGCAATACGCAAACAATACAATAAAGATTATGTTAGTTTAATGCCTACCAACCTGTATGGCTATTTTGATAATTTCGATCTTAAATCCTCACATGTAATGCCAGCGATGCTTCGTAAATTTCATGAGGCTAAAATAAATAACCACTCAGATGTAAATCTATGGGGAAGTGGAACTCCCATGAGAGAATTTTTGTTTGTAGATGACATGGCAGAAGCGGTTGTGTATGCCTTAGAAAATAAATTACCGGAATATTTATACAATGTAGGGTCAGGACAGGATATTACTATTAAGGAATTAGCAGAAACCATTCAAAAGATTACAGGGCACCAAGGGAATATTATTTGGGATGCCAGTAAGCCAGATGGTACACTAAGAAAACTAATGGATGTTTCCAAAATGAAAGCACTCGGATGGGAGTATTCCACAGAGTTAGAAGACGGCATTAAAAAAACCTACCAATGGTTTTTAGAGAACATAGATAGCATAAAAGAAATCAAATTATAAAAAATGAAAGTAGCATTAATTACTGGAATTACTGGGCAAGATGGTTCTTATTTAGCAGAGTTATTGTTAGAAAAAGGCTATGAGGTGCATGGAATCAAAAGAAGGTCTTCTTCATTAAATACAGACCGAATTGATCATTTATACCAAGATCCTCACCACCCGAATCAAAGACTAAAATTGCATTATGGAGACCTAACAGATGCTATGAATCTCACCAGGATTATAGAAGAATGTCAGCCCGATGAAATCTACAACTTAGGTGCTATGTCTCATGTAAAGGTGTCTTTTGATACTGCTGAATATGTAGGAAATGTAGATGGCCTTGGTACACTCAGGATTTTAGAAGCGGTTCGTTTACTAGGTTTAGAAAAGAAAACTAGAATATATCAAGCCTCTACCTCAGAATTGTATGGTGGAATGCCAGAAAATAAAAACAAAAAAGGGTTTTATGATGAATCCTCTCCATTTTATCCAAGATCCCCTTACGGAGTAGCAAAAATATATGGATTTTGGATTACAAAAAACTACAGAGAAGCCTATAATATGTTTGCTTGTAACGGTATTTTATTTAACCATGAAAGCCCACGAAGAGGAGAAACGTTTGTAACGCGTAAAATTACACGAGCGACTGCTAGAATTGCTTTAGGATTACAGGAAAAAATATATTTAGGGAATTTAGACGCTAAACGAGATTGGGGACACGCTAAAGATTATGTGCGTATGATGTGGATGATATTGCAAGCAGAACAACCTGAAGATTGGGTAATTGCTACAGGAAAAACTAATACTGTGAGAGAGTTTGTAAGAATGAGTTTTGCAGAAGTTGGCATTGAATTAGAATTTACAGGAACTGGGGTCAATGAAAAAGCTATCGTTTCAAAATGTAACAATCCGGAATTTCAACTAGAAATAGAAAAAGAAGTGCTGTCTATAGACCCTGCTTATTTTAGACCAACTGAAGTAGATTTATTAATTGGAGATCCAACCAAGGCAAAAGAAAAACTAGGCTGGGTACCTGAACATGATTTGGCTTATTTGGTAAAAGACATGATGCAATCAGATGTTAAACTGATGCAGAAACAACAGTATTTGAAAAAAGGAGGCTACAGTACTAATAACAACATTGATTAAAATCAAATTAAAAATGCAAAAGATTTTATTAATATTTGGAACTAGACCGGAAGCTATTAAAATGGCTCCATTAGTCAAAGAGTTTCAAAATTATTCAGATATTTTTGAAACGAAAGTATGTGTAACAGCGCAACACAGAGAAATGTTAGATCAAGTCTTAGATTTTTTTGAAATCAAACCAGATTATGATTTAGACTTAATGAAGCCAGGGCAAAATTTATATGGATTAACTGCTACTATTATTGAGTCTCTTAAGCTAATTCTTGAAGAATTCACCCCAGATTATGTATTTGTTCACGGAGATACTACAACTACCATGTCTGGTTCTATAGCTAGTTTTTATTCTGGAGCAAAAGTATGTCACGTAGAAGCTGGACTAAGAACAAACAATAAGCTATCTCCTTTTCCAGAAGAAATAAACCGTCAAATTACAGCTAGAATTTGTGATTATCATTTTGCACCTACTGAAACTTCAAAAAAGAACTTACTAAAAGAAAATATTTCTGAGGATTCAATCTTAGTCACTGGAAATACGGTGATTGATGCATTACTGAAATCTGTTGAAAAAGTTAATGAAAATCCCAGTCAATTAATTCAAGACCTTTCAAAACAAATAGGGAATCAAGAAGTAGTTTTAGTCACGGGACACCGAAGAGAGAATCACGGAGGTGGTTTTGAAAGGATTTGTAAAGCTTTAAAACTAATTGCTGAAGATGATACAAATCGTTTAATTATTTATCCTGTTCATTTAAATCCAAAGGTACAGGAGCCTGTAAACAGAATCTTGTCGGGAGTTATTAATGTAATTTTAATAGATCCTTTAGCGTATCAAGATTTTATTTGGCTAATGAATCGATCTAAAATTATTATTACTGACAGCGGCGGCGTTCAAGAGGAAGCACCAAGTCTAGGGAAACCAGTTTTAGTAATGAGAGATACCACAGAAAGACCGGAGGCAGTTGAAGCAGGAACGGTTCTACTAGTTGGAACCAATGAAGAGTTGATTGTTTCTAAAGCATTAGACTTATTAAACAATACCGAAAACTTTGAAAAAATGTCAAAGCTTCATAATCCATATGGAGATGGGTTAGCATCAAAAAGAATTGTAGACTTTATAAAAAATAGATAATAATGAAACCAGAAGTAGTAACTATAGGATTAGGATATATAGGATTGCCAACCTCGGCATTAATTGCATCGCACGGAACGAATGTATTAGGTGTTGACATCAACCAAAGTGTTGTTGACACCATCAATCAAGGGAAAATACACATTGTGGAGCCTGATTTAGATGCAATTGTTTCAAAAGCAGTTTCTAAAGGTTTTTTTAAGGCATCTACGAAACCTCTTTCAGCGAAAGTATACTTAATAGTAGTCCCTACTCCTTTCAAGGGAAATCATGAGCCAGATATTTCTTTTGTTGAGGCCGCAACCAAAGGAATTATTCCAATACTAAAAAAAGGTGATTTATACATTATTGAATCAACCTCACCGATTGGGACCACTGAGAAAATGCAGAAACTAATATATGCATCAAGACCTGAGTTGGAAGGATCTATTCATATCGCCTATTGCCCGGAAAGAGTATTACCAGGAAATGTCATGCATGAACTCGTCGAGAATGACCGTGTTATAGGAGGTGTAGACGAAACTGCTACTGAAAAAGCAATATCATTTTACAAAAAGTATGTGAAAGGTGAGTTGCATGCAACGAATGCTCGTACTGCTGAGATGTGTAAATTAGTAGAAAATTCATCTAGAGACTCTCAAATAGCATTTGCGAACGAACTTTCTTTAATATGCGATAAGGCTGGTATTAACGTTTGGGAATTAATTAATCTAGCGAATAAACACCCCAGAGTTAATATCTTACAACCTGGCTGTGGAGTTGGTGGACATTGTATAGCAGTAGATCCTTATTTTATTGTTTCTGACTATCCAGCGGAGTCAAAAATGATAGGTACAGCAAGAGAAGTCAATAATTACAAATCTTTTTGGTGTGCTGAAAAAATTCAAAATGAGAAACTTCAATTTGAATTAAAACATGGCAGAAAACCAAAAACTGCTTTAATGGGCTTAGCGTTTAAACCAAATATCGATGATTTGAGAGAATCTCCAGCCAAATATATTGCTCAAAAAGTATTACAAAATTCAAATAATGAAGAACACTTTATTGTTGAACCAAATATTGAATCTCATTCAATTTATAAATTAACAGATTATAAGAAAGCTGTTAATCGGGCGGATATTGTAGTTTTTTTAGTGGCTCACAAAGAATTTATAAATCTAAAAATTGACGAAAATAAATTAATATTAGATTTTTGTGGAATCTCTAATTAATTTACAGCATATATCTTAATCAACTGAAAATGAAAGACACTTTAAGAATTCTCCGAGATGATACTAATTTTTATTACCCAAAAAAATAAATTATGGATATAATAGCAGAGATAGGTCAAGCTCATGAAGGAAGTTTAGGAATAGCTCATTCATATATAGATGCATTATCTAATACAGGAGTTACTTCCATTAAATTTCAAACTCATATAGCAGAAGCTGAGAGTTCAGAATTTGAAAATTTTAGGGTGAAATTTAGTTATGAAGATAAAACTCGTTTCGATTATTGGAAAAGAATGGAGTTCACAATTGATCAATGGGCTGGATTAAAGAATCATTGTGAGGATAAAGGTTTAGAGTTTCTTTCATCACCTTTTAGTAATAAAGCTGTCGATTTACTTGAAAAAATTGGAGTAAAAAGATATAAAATTGGTTCAGGAGAGGTGAATAACTATTTGATGTTAGAAAAAATAAGTAAAACAGGAAAGCCAATACTACTCTCATCAGGAATGAGTTCATATATTGAATTAAACAAAACAGTAGATTTCATAAAAGGTAAAGGAAATCATCTTTCAATATTTCAGTGTACAACAAATTATCCTTCAATATCAGGTGAATGGGGACTCAAGTTGATACCTGAATTTATTGATAAATATAATGTCCCAATTGGGTTTTCTGATCACAGTGGAGATATGTATGCCTGTTTGGCAGCTACAACTTTAGGTGCTTCTCTTCTCGAGTTTCATGCCGTTTTCGATAAGGGAATATTTGGCCCCGATGCTAAATCCTCCCTTACAATTAAAGAAATAAAGAAAATGGTTGAAGGAGTAGTTCAAATTAAAAATGATATAGGAAGTTCTAATAATTTAAAACAAGATAACTCTAAGTTTAAAGTTGTGAAATCAATTTTTGAAAAATCTTTAGCAATAAACAAAGATTTAAAGCAGAATCACATAATAACTTTTGATGATCTAGAGGCAAAAAAACCAGCTAATAAGGGTGTTTCTGCAAGTGAGTTTAAATCAGTAATAGGAAAAAAATTAAATAGAGATATTAACAAATGGGATTTTATTAATCTAACAGATTTAATAAGTTAAAAATGAAAAGAAAAATTTGTGTTGTTATTACTGCTAGACCATCTTATAGTAGAGTTAAAACAGTTTTAACTGCAATAAATAATCACGAGGATTTGGAGTTACAGTTAGTGGTTGCAGGTTCTGCATTAATCAAACGCTACGGTAATGCTGTTCAGGTCATTGAAGACGATGGTTTTAAAATAAACGCTAAAGTATATAATGTTTTAGAAGTAGAAAATGAAACTGCAATGGCAAAAACAACAAGTATTGCTATTTTAGAATTGTCAAATGTGTTTTATAATTTAAAACCTGATGCAGTATTGACAATAGCAGATCGATACGAAACATTAGGAACATCAATTGCAGCTTCATATCAAAATATTCCATTAATACACCTACAAGGTGGTGAAGTCACTGGAAATATTGATGAAAAAGTTAGACATGCTAATACAAAATTAGCAGATATTCATCTTGTTTCCTCTCTACCTTCTTTGGAAAGAGTGATAAAAATGGGAGAAGATCCGGATTTTGTTTTTAATACAGGTTGTCCTTCATTAGATTTAGCAGCAAATATTCTTGAAAGTCCTGAGTTAGACTTTGATCCAATAAAGAAATATGGAGGAGTTGGTTCAGATTTAGATATTTCTAAAGGCTATTTAATTGTAATGCAGCATCCTGAAACAAATCACTATAAAGATTCGAGAAAACATATCATAGAAACTTTAGAGGTAATAAAGGATTTAAAAATACCTACATTATGGTTCTGGCCTAACGTTGATGCCGGATCTGATGGAACTTCTTCAGGAATCAGGTATTATAGAGAAAAATTTGATTTAAATCATGTACACTTTTTTAAAAACATGGTGCCAAATGATTTTTTAAGACTGTTGTATAACTCAATTGGATTAATTGGTAACTCCAGTGCTGGTATAAGAGAGTGTTGTTTTTTAGGAGTTAGTTCTGTTAATATAGGTAAGCGTCAAGATGGAAGAGATCGTGGTGGTAACGTAATTGATGTAGATTATGAAAAAATAAAGATAAAAGAAGCAGTTCTAGAATTAATGAATTCTGAAAGGCCGAAACAAAATTATTTATATGGTGAAGGAAATTCAGGAAAAAAAATTGCAGATATTTTATCTGAAGTAAAATTAAAATACACCAAAATTTTAAAGTACTAACAATTAAATAATATTAGATTGAGAATACTAGGAATAATTCCGGCAAGAGGAGGTTCAAAAGGAATAAAAAATAAAAATATTAAGAATTTAAATGGAAAACCGTTGATTTCTTATACCTCAGAAATAGCTTTAAAATCTACTTTTTTAGATAAGGTAATTGTTAGTACGGATGATCCAAAGATTGCTAAAATTTCACAGAAACTAGGACTAGAAGTTCCCTTTGTCAGGCCAAATAATTTGGCTGATGACAATAGCTCAACTATTTCTGTAGTAAAACATGCGTTAAATTTTTACAAAACAAAAGGAGAAGAATTTGACGCAATTTGTTTACTACAAGTTACATCCCCTATGAGGACTCTCAGTTTTTTAGAAAATTGTCTAAAGAAATTTAATTTAAATAAAACAGACTCTTTAATTTCAGTATTGAAAGTACCTCATCATTACAATCCTCATTGGATATTTGAAGAAAATAAGGATGGATATTTATCTATTTCTACTGGGGAGAAAAGCATAATAACTAGAAGACAACTATTACCCGACTCCTTTGTCAGAGATGGTAGTGTTTATATTACTAAATCTAATATAGTATTGAATAATAATTCATTGTATGGAAGTTCAATTGATTATTATATAAGTCCAGAAAGTGAGTTGATAAACATTGATACAATGGATGATTGGTTAAAAGCAGAAAAATATTTGAGTTACAGAATTAATCAAAAGTCTAAAAAGAATTAATAAAAAATGATAAAATATTATTGTCAAAATTTGACACAAATTGTTAAATAAATATATAAATAAATAAAAATGAATTATTTCGAAGAATCCGGACTAAAATCCTACTTAGATATTTTCTCAAGAGAAAATGACCCTGAACAAAAAGTAATGTATGATATTGAAGACTTAGTACATATACATAAACTCGTTAGAAAAAGGAAACCTTTTACAACTTTAGAATTTGGTGTTGGATTTTCAACAGTAACAATTTGCCATGCATTAAAACTTAATAAAACTGAATTTGATAAGTTAACAACAAAACCTAAATTAAGAAACTCTAAATTATTTCAACATTATGTGGTTGATTCGGATAAGTTTTGGTTAAAAAATACAAAACTAAATTTCCCAAACGAATTAAAAGAATTTGTGAATTTCAATTTTAGTAAAGTATATATTAAGACAATTAATGATTTTCAAATATGTTCTCTTTATGAAAAAATTCCTGATATAGTTCCAGAATTTATTTATTTAGATGGACCTAACCCTAAAGATGTAGAGGGTGATATTAATGGTCTTTCATTTAAATGTAATGAAAGAACTGTCACAAGCGCTGACTTGTTATTAATGGAAAGTACACTAATACCAGGAGCATATATTTTAATAGATGGTAGAACTAATAATGCAAGATTCTTAAAAAATAACTTCAAAAGAAATTTTAAATATTCCGAAGAAAGACATCGTGATATATCAACTTTTGAACTAATTGAAGAAAGTTTAGGGAAATATAATTATACCCCTTCAGATTTATATTAATATATGAAAAAAACTATTAATATTTACGCAGATTTTCTTGATAAAAGGAAGGATTTAAATAAAATAATTTCATCTCTAAAACGTAAACACAATCTAAATCTATATTCAACTAATTCTAAAAAATTTAAAATATTAGATTTTTTTTATTCTATTTTAGTTATTGAAAAAAGACCATATTTAGAAAGACTTAAACTGAAATTAAGAAAAATTAACTCAAAAAATATTTTTTATGATTATTCGAGATTTCTATATTACTCAATATCATGTTTGTCAATTGGATTTATTTCAAATGAAACATTTCAATTAATATTCTTGAAAAAGAAAAAACTAGAAAATCATAATTTATTTATTTCAGTTCCGAAAAGTCCATCTTTATTATTATCGCTTTCTCAAAAAACAAGTATAAACCATCAATATATTTACAGTTGGGATCATTATTTGAAAATTAAAAACTTAGATTATCCAAATCTAATTACTTTGGTTTGGAATGAAAAAGTTAAAAACCAGATTCAACATTTTCATGGAATTAAATCTAGTAACATTAAAATTATAGGTTCTTCTCAATTTGATTATTTGAAAAATATTAATCAAAAAAATGTAAATATTAAATATGAAGTTTTAGTAGCTGGATCGTGGGCTGATAATGATTTTATTCAGGAAGAAATTAATTTATTAAAAAAATTAATCGAATTAGGATATAACAAAATTAAATTTAGACTATACCCAAACTTAAGTAATAATCAAAAAAACTTTATTTATAAAAACATTAGTTCTATTTCAGATAAAATTACAATTGAGTCTTCTGAAAAAAACAAATTAGAAAGTTTATTGGAATCAAATATAATTTTTCATTCAGGTTCCACAATTGGAATTGAAGGTATGTTGTTAAATAAAAAAGTTGTTTATTACAAACCTAAAGATTCATATGCAAAAGTATTTTTTAAAAAAATGTCTTTTCACAATAACTTGCATCATGTAGAAAGTTTCATGAGTTACAAATTAACTAAAATTGTTGAAAATCTCAACTTTTCAAAGAAAGAAATTGATAATGAAAATTATGAAATTTTTAATAAAAACACCAAACAGATTTTTTCAGATTGTGACGTAATTGATAAGATAAATGAAGTATATCTATAATATTAAATTTTACTCTCCCTATATAAAACAGGGTTTTACTTTGATAATATCCCTTATTGTTTACTATCTAACTATTGAAATTTCAGGTATTGAATTTTTTGGTCAAGTTGGAATAAAAGTATCACAAATTATGATAATCTCCTCAATTATCACATTTGGTTTTCAAGAAAACTCTTCTTATTTATATGTTGAAAATAAATTAGGTGAGTTTTATAGTTTATTACGTGTATTAATTATTTTAATTTCTCTTTTTGCCTTAATGTTTTACAATACCAATTTCGGAAAATTACTATTGATTATATCTTTTTTTACTTCATGGAGAATTTTAGATCCATATATTAGATTAAACTTTTCTTACAAAACTTATTTTAATATAATAGTTATTTCACACCTTGTTGGATCAATTACAAGATTAATCATTTTAATAAAACACCCTTTACATGTAGAATACTATTTATTAAGTTATTATTCAATATTTTTTATTGTTTCTTTAATATACTATCCAAAAATTAAAATAAAAAACTCAATTAAAAAAATAAATACACTTTTTAATAAAGAGTGGGTCTATATTTACATTAGTTCGTTAATATATCCTTTAAGACAGTTCTTAATTTTTAATTTAATTTCAATTACTACACCAGCTAAAAATCTGGGTTATTGGAATGTTTTTAATAAATTCTTGGATGTGTTACAAACAAGTAGGGTAGAAGTATTTAAAAAAGAACAAAAATCTCTTTTAGATGGAAATAGACTAAATAGATTCAAATATTTTACATTTATACTTTTTTCTTTGATTATTTATTCAGCTTACTATTGTTATAAGTTAGTTTTAAATATTGATGAAAGTTTTATTATTATATATTTTGTGTCTATATTTTCTCAAATAATTTGGCTATATTATCTTGACAGATATTATAACTACTCTGTTAGAAATGTTAGTAAATTATATATATTATCAACCGCATTAATTAATACTTTTATCTTTGTAGTAATTTATAGTTTGAAATTAGACTACAAAACATTTGTAATACTAACTTCATTAATTCCCCCTATCACTTCTTTAATGTTAATTTATTTTATTAAAAAATGGAAGAAAAAATCACAAAATAATTTTAATTTCACCAAGAAATGAAAGTATTAATTCTCTACAATAAAATCTGGCATTACAGAGTTCCAATATTTAATATAATATCGAAAAATGTTGATCTTACTGTAGCTTCATCTGAAGCTAAGGGCAATGAAATTTATAATTTCAAAACTCTATTTTTAGATAAATGGTCAATTGGACGATTTGTTGTTCATAAAATTAACTTATTTACATTATGTAAAAACTATGATAGAGTAATCGTATATGGAAATATTTCTTGGCTAAGCTATGTTTTTTTAGCTTTTAATAAAAAAAGAAATTATAAATTAGCTTTTTGGAGTCCTGGTGTATCTGCTTCATATACTAAGAATTTTGACAGCAATAAAAAGTGGAATTCAATAAGAGATTTCTTTTACAGAAGAGCTGATGGATTAATATTCTATTCGACTTACCCCATTAAACAATATATTGAAAGAGGTTTTGATAAAAAAAAGTTATTTGTAGCTGAAAATACTGTCGAAGTAAATCTTGATCTCGAAAGTACTTACTTCCCAAAAAGAAAAAATATTTTATTTATTGGAACATTATACAAAGCCAAAGGAATTTTCTTTTTGTTAGAGTCCTATAAAAAAGCATTCAAAAAAAACCCAAATATTCCTAATCTTGAAATAATAGGAGACGGACCATATTTAAATGAACTTAAAAATCAAATCAAACTAAATAATTTAGAGAAACAAATAAAATCTCATGGTAGTATTTATGATGAAGGGGAAAAAGAGAATATTTTTAAAAGAGCTTTAGCTGTTATTTCACCAAATCAAGCGGGACTTGGTGTTTTAGAAAGTTTTGCCCATGGAGTATGCTTTATCACTTATAATAACTCATTTACAGGTGGTGAAAGACTTAACATATCAAATAATTATAATGGCTTATTGCTTTCTGAAAATCAAGAATTAAGTTGTATTATTTTGAATATCTACAAAAATGAGAATAAATATCTAAAAATGGGTCAAAACGCTAAAAAATATTATCAAGAAAATAGAACTAGTGAAATAATGGCGAATGGTTTGTTAGATTTTATAACAAATTAAAATATGAAGACTAAGTCTTGTGGTATTTTGTTGCCAGAAACTGAAATATTTGATTCATTCTACGGAGGAGCAATAGCTCGTTGGGTTTACGAAATATATATACTTAGTGACTCAATAGATGTTACAATCTATGGTAGAGTTAAAAAAAATAGTTCAACAACTTACCAAGGTTTAAAAATTTCAACTAAGTTTAATTTTTTCCTTAGTACAATCAGAAAATTGCCATTTGTACGTAGGTCTTTGAAGTGGATTTATTGCTTAGTATTTTACTCAAAAATCAAGAATAGTCATATCATAGAAATTCATAATGAACCAAGTTATGTTTTTATCCTTCGAAAATATGGTTATAAAGGAATAATCATTTTGCACATGCACAATGACTATTTTAGTAATTATTCTACAACATATTTGAATAAATTATCGGTTAAATTAAATAGATTAATAGTTTGTAGTAAATTTTTAAAAAAAACCATACAAAGAAGTCCTCAACTTCTTTCAAAATCAGTTGTTATATATAATGGGTTTGATTGTAAAAAATTTTATCAACAAAAACTAATTAAATCAGAAAAACTGAGCATAGGTTTTGTAGGAAGGATTGATGAAAATAAAGGATTACATATATTATTAAGTGTTTACCAAGAAATAATTAAAACCCATCCTGAAATTAGTTTAAATATTGTTGGCTCTAGTAGTTTTGGATATGGAGGCAGTAAATATGAATTATCTCAAAAATTAAAAGCAAATGAAATTAATTCTAAATATAAGGGGGCAATTACATTTCATGGATACATGAGTAATCATCAACTAGTAAATGTTTATAATTCTATTGATTTACTTTGTTCATTTTCTACAAAATCAGAGGCTTTTGGAATGAATCTAGTAGAGTGTCTAGCTTGTGGCACTCCAGTTTTAGCAAATAATATTGGTGGAGTTTATGAGGCTGTTGGATATAAAGAAATGTTGGTCACAGATCTTAATATTGAGAGAATAGCAATAAAAGTTTTAAGTATTATTAATGATAAAGATAAAACTAATTACCTGTCAAAAATTGGTAAAAAGTATGTGGAAAAAAAATTCAAATGGTCCTTATTAGCAAAAAAAATGTCTTATGAGATTTTTAAATTTTTCTAAGATTAATATAAAATATATTTTTGTGGTATTGGCACTATGGTCATATCCTATTGCTGCTTCAATTTCAGTACTATTTAATACATCACCTGAATCAAGCTTAATATCAAATAGTGTAAGAGTACTTGTTATTTGTTTTGGAATTATAATTTTGTTAAAGAAATTTCCTGTTTATAAATTAAATTTATCTTTATCTAATAAATTTCTTTTTATTTTCTTATTTATTTATTTCTTTAGAATTATTTATGATTTTTATTTATTTGATATAGTTAGTTTAGTTCCCAAAGAAAAATATCTTTATGTTCATTTTTTTTCTAATATTTTCGGACTATTTGTTTTAAGTACACTTAACTTAAATAATAATGACTTAAAAGTCATATTAAAAGCTTCAAAATATATTGTATTAATTTGTTTAATTATTAATTTATTTTTTGGTATTGAGCAATATATATATGCCATAATTTCTGAGCTTACTACATTAAGAATTAATAGTATGAAATTTTCACCTATACAATTAGGTCATTTAAGTGCTCTATTAATCTTATTATCATTTTTTAAATTTGATGGCCCTACTAATAAAATTTCAATATTTGATAAACTTTCTATATTATTAGCTTTAATTGGTGTTATTTTAGCTAATTCAAAAGCACCAATCCTTGCTCTAGTAATAATTTTTGCTATATATTTATATTCAAAGAATAGATCCATTATTAAGTTTTACATAAGTTTCTTGTTTTTTTGTTTTTTTATTTTAATAGTCGCTCTTTTGGCTAAAGAATTTCTTCTTATTGATATTACTTCCAGATTTCTAAGTACTTTTAGTGAAAGTGAGGTTTCTACTACGTCTCGTTTATATATTTTTTCAGAGGGGATTGATTTATTTTTTAGTAATCCAATTATTGGCAGTAAATCGGTTACAAGTTCTGGTGGTTATCCTCACAATTTGTTTATTGAAATTTTAATGTCAACTGGGATGGTTGGCATTATATTAATATCATTACCTATTTTAAAACTTAAAAATGTTTTTAAAGAAATTAAATTTGGAATGACACCTTTAACCCTAATATATCTTATTGCAATTGAATATTTTATCGCTTTTCAGACCTCTTTTGCAATGTATCAAGCTACAAATTTATTTATATTTTTATTTATTATAGGAAGGAAAAAAATATATAAAAAATGAATATTTTAATATTATATAATAAACCAATATTAGTCAATGCAGGAGGGGTTCAGAGAGTCTCTCAGGTTTTAGCTAATCAATTTCTAAAAGATGGTCATTCTGTCTATTATTTAGCAAGTACTAAAGCTATTAATACAACATACAATAATTGCCAATTTTTTTTCCCTGATTTAAATAATATTTCTAATCCTATTAATTACGATTACTTAAGAAATTTAATCAACGATCTTGGGATCAATTTAATCTTAAACCAAGAAGGATTATCTAATAGGTTTGGCCCTTTTTTGAGTCATATCAGGAATATTGAAGGATTAAAAATTTGTTCTGTTCTTCATAATTCTCCCTACGCTCCAGTTGTTTCAACCCTGACTAAGTTTGAGAATTTTATACATTCAACATTTTTAAAAAGAAAATTTATTTACTATTTTCTTATTAGAATATATAATATAAAACACAGAAATAATTATAGAAACCTTATTAAAAATAGTAATTCAATTATTGTATTAGCAGAGAGTTATAAAACAGACTTACTTAAAATACTAAATAGTCATACAAATAAAATCCATGTTATTGGAAATCCAACGACTCTAGAAGCTCCAGAATTAATAACCTTGAAGGAGAACTCTGCTCTATTTGTTGGTAGACTTGATATAAAACAAAAACGTTTGGACCTATTATTGAAATCTTGGGCATTATTAGATGCTGATTTAAAAGAAATATTTCATTTAGATATTTTGGGTGATGGTCCTGACGAAAATAAATTGAAAGATTTAGCTAAAAAAATGAATCTTAAAAATGTTGTATTTCATGGAAATAAAGATCCTCAAAAATTTTATGAAAAATCATTAATATTATGTATGACTTCGGCATTTGAAGGCTATCCCTTAGTTATAAATGAAGCACGAATAAATGGAGTGTATCCATTAGTTTTTGACAGCTTTGGTGCACTTAGAGAAATTATATTAAGTCCTTGTGAAGGTAGGGTTATCAAAAATGGTGATTTACAGAGTTTTGCAACTTCGTTGTCCTTAATTTTTAGAAAAGAAATAATAATAAGTTCATCAAGCTTAATTAAAAGTGCAAAAAAATTGAATGCTAGAAAAGTTGTAGACATGTATTATAAAACTATTAATTATGAAGCCTAATATACTATTAAAACTAACTACCAATAATTTTTTTAAAACTATAACCCAAGATTCAATTAGATATGGAGGGAGAAATTTTATTAGAGTTTGGTTTCGTGATCCTCGATTTAGAGCTATTTTAATTTTAAGGATTGGTCAGAATTTAGAAAAAAGCAACTTTTTATTTAAATCTTTTTTTCTGTTACGACTAAAAAATCGACTATTACTAAAATATGGTTTAGACACAACCTTTAAGGTTAAAATTGGGGGAGGTTTCAAAATAATACACTTGGGGGGGGTTGTTATTCATGGAAACTCTGTCATAGGAAAAAATGCAACTATCAATAATAATGTTACTCTTGGTCAAAGTTTAACAGGAAAAGAAAATAGTTTAAAAGTTCCTCAAATTGGTAACAATGTTTTTATTGGAGTAGGAAGCGTTTTGATAGGCGATATTATACTTGGTGATAATGTAACAATTGGAGCACAAACTTTAGTAAATAAAAGTTTCCAAAGTAAATCAATATTAATAGGAATACCTGCAAGATTATTAAAATACAATGAATAATTAATATAAATGAATTAGCTATGAAATTCTTGAGATATATATTTAAGTTATACTACACTCGTAATAGTAGAATTCACAAATTTTCGGAAATTACTAGATTTTGCAGAATAGTAGATAGTGAAATTGATAAATATAGCTATGTAGGTGTTTCAACTGTAATTCGAAATGCTCGTATAGGTAAATTCTGTAGTATTGCTCAAAACGTAAAAATTGGTGCAGGTGATCACCCTATTAACTTAGTGTCTACAAGCCCTATTTTTTATACAAATAAAAATGACTTTAATTTTTCATTTTTTACAAATAATAGTATTCAAGAGAGAAAAAAAACATTTATTGCAAATGATGTTTTGATAGGAGCAAATGTATTTATTAGAGATGGAATAAAAATAGGGAATGGGGCGATAATTGGTGCCAATTCATTTGTTAATAGAGATGTGTTAGATTATGAAATTGTTGGTGGTGTGCCAGCAAGACATTTGAAATTTAGATTTGAAAAACTTAATATTAATAGACTTTTAGAGGATAAATGGTGGGATTGGGAAATAGAAAAAATAAAAAAAAATGAAGAATATTTCACTAAAAGACTGCAATAAATTAATAACCAATAAAATTATCAAGAAAGTATATAGTTATATTGATAAGAGATTTATTCCAGAAAATAAGATGAAAAATAAAACTGATTTTACATTAAATTCTATAACTTTCATTGTAAATTTTAATTTTCAAAAGTGATTGAAAATCTAAATAGAACATATAAACACACACATGAAAATTTCCATTATAACTATATGCTTTAATAGTTCAAAAACTATAGAAAAAACATTTCAATCAATAAAAAATCAGTCATATAAAAACATAGAATATATAGTTGTTGATGGAGGCTCATCTGATGATACTTTAAAAATTATTAAAAACTATAATAGTTGTATTTCAAATTATATTTCTGAATCTGATAAAGGATTATATGATGCAATGAATAAGGGAATAGCCTTAGCAACAGGAGATATAATTGGGATTTTAAATTCCGATGATATTTTTTTAGATGTGTTTGTGTTAGAAAATATAGCCAAATTTCATCAAGAAAATGATATTGATGCCTCTATTGGTAATATCACACAATTTAATGAATCAGGAAAAACAGTTAGAAAATATTCATCCAAAAACTGGACACCAGAAAATTTAAAAATAGGTTTTATGCCTCCTCATCCTTCCATTTTTTTTGAAAGAAAATTATTTAAACAATATGGTAACTATCATCTTGATTTTATTAGCGGTGCAGATTATGAGTTAATTGTTCGTTTTTTCATAAAACATCAGATCTCTTGGAAGTATTCTGGTATTACAACAACCGCAATGTTAATAGGAGGGATTAGTAGTTCTGGATATAAAAGTTATAAGTTAATTTCTAGAGAAATAAAAAAAGCATTAGAGTTAAATAATATTAAATTTTTCTACTTTAAAGTATTATTAAGAGTGATCTGGAAGCTTAATGGATTCTTAAAGAATAAATAATGAAGATTGCAATTACTGGTGTCACGGGATTTGTTGGTCAAAATCTAGTTAGATATTTATCTGATATTGATGTTTTAGGTATTTCTAGAGAAGCTAAAGATATAAATATTACCTATCCAGAATTATCTCTGAATATTTTTAATAAACAAAAAGTATTTATCCATTTAGCAGGAAAAGCGCATGATTTAAAAAAAATATCAGATGATAAAGAATATTTTGAAGCAAATACTGAATTAACTAAAAGATTGTTTGATCAATTTTTAAAAAGTGACTGCGAAACGTTCATTTATATGAGCTCTGTAAAAGCTGTCGCAGATCAAACAGATGGTGTTTTAACAGAGAATGTAAAACCCAATCCTATTACGGTTTATGGAAGATCTAAATTAGCAGCAGAAGAATATATTCTATCAAGAAAAAACCTAAAAGATAAACGAGTTTATATATTAAGACCCTGTATGATTCACGGGTATAGCAATAAAGGAAACCTAAACTTATTATTTAGTTTTGTTTCAAAGGGTATTCCTTATCCTTTTGGAAAATACATAAATAGAAGATCTTTTGTGTCTGTAGAGAATTTGTGTTTTATTATTAAAGAATTGATTGATAATACTAAAATAGAATCTGGAACTTATAATATAGCAGATGATACTTCGTTATCAACTACTGAGTTGGTGCAAGTAATTTCAGAAACATTAGGAATATCAACTAGAATTTTAAAACTTCCAAAGATTTTTATAAGGTTTATTGCAAAAATTGGAGACTTTGTGCCTATTCTCTTAAACTCTGAAAGATTATTAAAGCTCACTGAAAACTTTGAGGTTTCTAATTTAAAAATTAAGAAAGCAATGCAAAAACAATTACCATTAACTTCAAGTGAGGGAATTAAAAAAACAATCTCTTCATTTCTTGATATAAAAAATAATAACAAATACTAATTTAGATTAATAGCAGACACATTGTAATTTTAAAAAACGATTTAATGAAAAGATTAGGGAAATTTAATTTAATTAAAAATTTAAAGAAAAAAAAAGTTTATATAGATACTTTAAAGGAGGGGTTTAATAGTGTTAAAGATCATATTATCAAGATTGGTAAAAATAATACTGTATTACAAGTAATTGATAAGACATGTGATCACGCAGGTGGAAGATTAATACTAAAAGGGGATAAAGCAATTTGTCCAATGCATAATTGGAGTTTAAATTTAAATACCTTAGAATATAATAATAGCCATGTTTGTAAAAAAGAAGCTGAACATAAGGTTATTAACGATTCTTATATTGAATTATTAAGCTCTTCTAGTTTTTTAGAGAACCAATACCGTAATAAATTTAAAGACGAAAATCTAAATATAAGATGGCTAAATCATGCTACTGTTTACATTGAAAGTAATGGGGTTAGCTTGATAACTGATCCTTGGTTATTTGGCCCTGCATTTATGACAGGTTGGTGGTTAAAAGATCCATCAACTGTTGATTCAATTGAGTTATTAAAGAAAGCAGATTATATATATATATCTCACAATCACCCTGATCATTTACATCCTGAGACTCTTAGCTTACTTTCTAGAGATAAAAAGTTAATTGTTGGTGATTTTTCTACTAAATCAACAGAAAAATACCTGAAAGCTCTTGGATTTAATAATATTATCAGCCTTGGTTTTAATGATATATATGAAATCGGATCTGAATTCCAAATTAGTATTATGAAATCAGGTGACTTTAGAGATGATTCAGGAATATATTTAAATATAAATGGTTATCAGATATTATTAACCGTTGACTGTAATTTTTTGAATTCTAACATTTTACCACAAAATATTGACCTACTTATGACTTCTTTTGCTGCTGGCGCGTCAGGTTTTCCAATATGTTATGATGATTACACTTTGGAAGAAAAGCGTAATATTCTTAATCGCAATAAAATGGGACGAAAATCATCTGTGATTAATTATTTAAATGCAACTAAACCTAAAAATTATATTCCTTATGCAGGAATGTTTAAAGAGTATTCAAAAAGAGATCATTTTGTTAGAAACAATAATGAAAAAAATTTAACAAATGATTTCGATCAAATTTGTACTAATTTAAATATTAATTATATAGAACCAAAAAGAGATGAAGTAATCAGTTTTAAAAATGGAATAATTAGTAAAAAAAATATTAATGTTACTTATCTACATAAAGAGGATACTTCATTTTACATTGAAAAATATAAAGAAGAATATATTTATGACTCTTCTGTATTAATTTCATATTTAAAAAAATCACAATTTTATAATAATCAAATTTTACAAATCATTCCAACTAATGATTCCTTCGATGAAATTGTTGATGAAGTTGTTTACGCTGATTTTAAAAATCAGATATACAAAACTATTAATTCAGATGATATAATTGATTCAAAAGATGAATTTAGAGTTATGAAATTATTTGTTAGAAAAGAAATTATAGCTTGTGTTGTGGAAAATAAACTTCCTTGGGAGGATTTTTCTATCGGTTTTCAAATGAGAGTTTTGAGAACTCCAAATGAGTATGAGTCTGAATTCTGGTATCACTTTACGAATGTTTATATCAATTCTGAACATTTCAGATATTCATCATATTGTGGTTCTTGTTCAGTCATAAACCAAAAACCTATATGGAATACATTTAAATCAATTAAATCAATTAAAAATTAAATTAAAATATGATACTATCAACCATTGGTCACGCGAGCATATATATTAAAGATTCAAATAACCAACCCTTATTACTTACTGATCCATGGCTTATTGGATCTGCATATTGGAGAAGTTGGTGGTTACAAAATTATCCATCTCAAGATCAATTTGATGAACTTAAAAAAGTTAAATATTGTTATATAACACATGAGCATCCAGATCACTTTCATACACCAAGTATTAGAAAGTTAGGCAATAAACCTAAATACCTTTCTCCTCAGCTACCGGAAGAAAATATCACGAAATATCTTCGTGGATTAAAATTTAATTCAGTAGTTCTACAATCACTCAATTGGTATAAAGTTTCAGATGAAATTAGTATTTTAAGTGTCCCTCTTTTTAATGATGACTCAGTTCTTTTAATAGATACACCTAAGGCCTTTATTATTAATCTTAATGATACTAAGCCCTCTAAATCTAAATTAAATCAGATCGATGAATTCTTAACTAGTAATAATATTGATAAAAAAAGAATTGTACTAAGTAGCTACTCTCCTGCAAGTATTGTTAATAGTTTTAGAAGAGATAGTAAATATGTAAGTATAAAAGATAAAAAAGATTATTCCTTATATTTAAATAAAGTTTCAAATTCATTAAAAGCAGATTATTTTATTCCTTTTGCTAGCCAAGTTATATTTTATAGACCTGATTCAACATGGGCTAATGAATACAAAGTTACATATGAAGATCTTCAATTATATTGGAATTCAGATACAATACTTTTAAATCCATATACTACAATAGATTTAACTGATTTTAAAATATCATTTATAGAAACAAAAAACTATTTAAGGGATGAAAACTATATAAAAAATAAAGTAAGTGATCAGATAGAGTTGGAGAAAAAATCAAAACTTAATGATAGTGATCTCAAATTATTAAGTAAAAAATTAAAATCAAAAAGATTTATTTTATTTCCACTTTTTCCCAATGGAATAGCCTTTATTACAGATAAAGAAAAATTTTTAGTTAATACTTTTTCAGCAAAGGTAGGATTACTAGAAAAAAATAAAAATTACTCCTTTGCGATAAAATTACCTAGTCAAGCACTAAAAGATGCTATATCTTACGATCATTTTGGAGATTTAGGGATTACTATGTTTACAATTTTAATACTTAATAGAACGAATAACCCTAAATTCATATACATTTTCTTTATTTTAATGACATTTGATGATTATAAACATTTTATTGATTATAAACATTTCTTTAAATGGATTTTTAGTATTTTAAAAAACAATTCCTGGAAAATACCTCTGTTAAAAACCGCTACTAAAATTCCTATTAAGTAAAATATTATGATTTTTAAAATTTCTATAATTACTGTTTGTTTCAATAGCGGAACAAGAATAAGAGACACACTCGAGTCAATAAAAAATCAAGATTATATAAATATATATTATAATAGATGGAGGATCTACAGAAAATACCCTGAAAAATAATAGATGAATATCGCGGGATAATCACTGTATTAGTTTCAGAGCAAGATAAAGGTTTGTATGATGCTATGAATAAAGGAATTACTGTTGCAAGTGGTGAAGTAATTGGAATTTTAAATTCAGATGATTTGTATCAAGATTCAAAAGTAATTAAAGAAGTAATGGATGAATTTAATAATAATTCTGAATTAGATATTATATATGGAAATTGGGTGTATGTAAAGAGTGATGACACAAATAAAGTAATACGTAATTGGATATCAAAAAAATATTATTCTCAATTCTTTGAAAATGGGAATGTTCCTCCTCACCCATCATTATTTGTAAGAAGAAAAGTCTATAATGAAACTGGTTTATTTGATTTAGATTTTAAAATTGCAGCTGATTATGAATTTATGTTACGTATATTTAAAAAGAATAATTTTAATTCTAAATATTTAAATAGGTTAATTGTTCGAATGAGACTAGGAGGCGCTTCAAACTCATCTGTTTCTAGTGTAATTGATCAAAACAAGGAAGTTTTGATGGCTTGGAAAAAAAATAAATTAAAAAAAACTTTCTACTTTATGCCTTTAAGAATATATAAGAGGTTAATTCAATTTATAAAAAAATAAAACAGAACTTCTTTTTAGGAAAAGAAGTCTAAAAAAAATATGAATCAATTTAAAAAAGCATTTTACGAAAAAATAAATTTTGATAAGGACATTTCTAAAAGTAAAAATATTTTATCTAATAAAATTTGTAATTACAATGTCTTAATTATTGGGGGGGCAGGTACAATAGGTTCTAGTTATATCAAACAAATATTAAAATACAAACCCTCAAAAATAACAGTTGTAGATATTAATGAAAATGGTTTGACTGAACTAACTAGAGATTTAAGAAGTTCAAATTTATTAGATTATAAGCCAGAATACATTACATATCCTGTTAATTTATTAAGTGATACTTTTGATAAAATTTTTAATTCAGAAACTTGGCAAGTAGTTGCAAATTTTTCAGCCCATAAACATGTGCGTTCTGAAAAAGACAAAATTTCTGTAGAGGCCTTGATAAAAAATAATGTTTTTGGGGCTATCAAACTTCTAAACCTTTGTGGAGTAAATCCACCAAAATATTTCTTCAGTGTTTCTACTGATAAAGCAGCTAATCCAGTAAATATTATGGGAGCTTCTAAAAGTTTAATGGAAAAATTAATTTTATCAAAGAAAAATAATTTTAGAGTGTCAACTGCTCGATTTGCCAATGTCGCTTTTTCTAATGGAAGTTTATTGGATGGTTTTATTTATAGATTAAATAAAAAACAGCCGCTGTCTTGTCCGTCAGACATCAAACGCTTTTTTGTAACTCCAGAACAATCAGGTCAAATTTGTTTGTTGGCAACGTTCTTGGGAGAAACCGGAAATATTTTCTTTCCAAAATTAGATTTTAATAAGGATCAAATCTATTTTAAAGAAATTGCAATAGATTTTCTAAAAGAGAATGATTTTGAACCTGAATTAGTTCAATCAGAAAAAGACGCGAAAGAGTTTGATTTTGATAAAAACCCCTCAAGATATCCTATTTATTTTTTTAAAACAGATACCTCTGGGGAAAAAACATATGAAGAGTTCTTTACTGAAGAGGAAGATTATGAAATTAATAAGTACGACTCTTTAGGTTTCATAAATACTCCAGATGTTAAAATATCTTTTGAAGACGTAGAAGCGGATTTTGAGAGTGTATTTAATAATCCAAATTCTAAAAAATCAGATATAGTAACTATTATTAAAAAATATGTTCCAGATTTTATGCACATTGAAACCGGTAAACATTTAGATCAAAAAATGTAAATTATGTATAATTTTTTTAAGCGTTTATTGGATATTACTGTTAGTTTTTTAACATTAATTATTTTATTACCAGTTTTTATTCCCATAATAATTATCCTGAGACTCTCTGCAGAAGGAGAGGTTTTCTATTTTCAAGAACGTTATGGAATTCACAACTCAAGATTTCAAATATGGAAATTTGCAACAATGCTTAAAAACTCTATGAACATAGGTACTGGTAGTATAACACTTCAAAGTGATCCTCGAGTTACAAAAATTGGATCCTTTTTAAGAAAAACAAAAATCAATGAACTTCCTCAAATCATTAATATTTTAAAAGGAGAAATAAGTTTAGTTGGTCCTAGACCATTAGTTGCTAAAACTTTTACTGCTTATAATAAAGAGGTCCAATCAAAAATATACAATGTAAAGCCCGGACTTACTGGGATTGGTTCTATCATATTTAGAGATGAGGAATCAATTATTTCAGCTGTTACAGATGAAGATCCGCATGAGTTTTATAAACGAGTTATAGCACCTTATAAAGGTGAACTGGAAATGTGGTATCAATTAAACTGTTCTTTTTTATTAGATTTACAATTAATCTTCATGACGGCCTGGGTTATTTTAGTACCCACTTCTAAACTTTATGAAAAATGGTTTAAAGATTTACCTAAACGAAGTTTTTAATTAAAACTAAATGAAAAAAATACTAGTAACGGGAGGCTTGGGTTATATTGGTTCCCATGTAGTTGTCGAATTACAAAACATTGGGTTTGAAGTAGTCATTATAGATGATTTCTCAAATTCATACCCTTTTACAATCCGAAACAAAGATTTTTAAGTCCGAATAGTATTATGTGCCAAGCCCACCGTTCCATATCCTTGAACTCTTTTTGTGGCCGAATTGGAAATAAAATGATCTAAATAGTCTAAAAATAAGACAGATTTTTCTACTTTTATGGGTGTCTTATGTGTCTTTATTTGTGGTTTTTTATAGAAATTAACGTCCATATAACGTATGTTATTTTAATTATTTAACATGAATATAACTTGTTATAATTTAACAAAATTTGAGCTAAATTATAACAAGTTATCCTACTTAAATATACGTTATTTATTTAAAATATTAAAGTTAAATATCACATTATAAAGGAGTTATATCGATTTATTTTTAAAAAGACTACGGACTGTAGTCTCAAATTTTAAAATATTTTTTCGTTAGTTTTCTTCAAGTCTTGTTATTATAAATCTTCATATATTATTTGTAATTATTAATTACAAATAATATACTTCCCAATTATGAAGATCTCAATCAAAATACATTTACAAAAATTTCATTTTCTAAACTAGATTTTCTTTAGAAAGAATTACTAACTTTGGAATATGAAAGGAATCTTACTTGCTGGAGGTCATGGTACTAGAATGTACCCAATCACAAAAAGTGTTTCAAAACAACTATTGTGTGTTTATGATAAGCCTATGGTTTATTATCCGCTCGCTACTTTAATTCAAGCAGGAATTACTGATATCCTTATTATTTCTAGTCCTGAAGATCTCCCTAATTATATTAAATTATTAGGGTCTGGAAATCAATTGGGTATTAAGATCTCTTACATAGAACAATTGAAACCAGAGGGTTTAGCTCAAGCTTTTATTATAGCTGAAGATTTTATTGGTGCCGAAGATGTTTGTTTGGTACTTGGAGATAATATTTTTTACGGAAATGGGTTTAATGAATTGTTAGTTAGTTCTGTCGCGCAAGTTAAACAATCTAAAAATGCTACTGTTTTCGGATATTATGTTAATGATCCTAACAGGTACGGCGTTTTAGGTTTTGATGAAACCAAAAAAATTACTTCGATCGATGAAAAACCATTAGATCCTAAGAGTAATTATGCTGTTATTGGCTTATACTTTTATCCAAACTCTGTGATTAAAATAGCCAAAAACATTAAAGCTAGTAAACGTGGAGAGTTAGAGATAACATCTATTAATAATATATATTTAGAAAATGACAATTTAAATGTTCAACTTTTGGGTAGTGGTTATACTTGGCTTGATACAGGAACTCCAGACTCTCTACTAGAGGCTTCAAATTTTATACAAACTATTGAAAAACGTCAAGGGAAAAAAGTCGCCTGTATTGAAGAAATAGCTTTTAATAATGGATATATAAACTTTAAAGAATTAAAGACTTTAGCTCAAACTTTACAAGCAAGTGAATATGGCCAGTATTTATTAAATCTTAAAGTCAAATGAATTTAATTAAAACAAAGCTTGATGGTTTAGTAGTATTAAAGCCAACTTTATTTAAAGATAATAGAGGTTATTTTATGGAGTCCTACAATCAAAAAAACATAAATAAGTTATTTGGTAATGTAAATTTTGTTCAAGATAACGAATCAAAGTCTTCTCGAGGTGTTTTAAGAGGGTTGCATTTTCAAAAGCCACCTTATACCCAAGCTAAATTAGTTCGATGTTTAAATGGCAGTGTATTAGATGTAGTCTTAGACTTAAGAAAGGACTCTAAAACTTATGGTATGATTGAAACTTTTCTAATCTCTGAAGAAAATAAAGAACAATTATTTATTCCTAAAGGGTTAGCGCATGGTTTTGTGGTTTTAAGTGAATCTGCAACACTGTCCTACAAAGTAGATAATTATTATAAACCTGAATTTGAGAGTGGAATAATTTGGAATGACCCTGATTTAAATATAGATTGGAGAATAAATAAATCTGAAATTGTTGTTTCTGAAAAGGATACTAAATTACAGCCCTTTAATAATTTTGTAACCCCCTTTTAATGAAAATCTTAGTAACAGGAGGAAAAGGACAATTAGGCTCTGAATTAAAAAAAATCTCACATACAAATAACAATTTTGAATGGTTATTCACAGATCGTCAATCCTTCGATGTTTCAGATCTTGATAATATTGATATTTATTTAGATAAATGCAAACCTAACATAATTATTAATTGTGCTGCCTATACCTCGGTTGATAATGCGGAAGATGATTTTAAACTTACTAATATTATTAATCATAAATCAGTTGAGTTGATAGCGAAATGGAGTAATAATAATAACTGTAAGTTAGTACATATTTCAACCGACTATGTTTATGAAGGAACGTCATTGACGCCAGTTAAAGAAGACATGCAAGCTAATCCAGTCAATAATTATGGTAAAACCAAGTTATTAGGAGATATAGGATGCCAAAAAAACAACCCTTCATCTATTATTATTAGAACAAGCTGGTTGTATTCAAGTTTTGGTAATAATTTTGTTACAAATATGATTAATTTAATGAAAAGTAAAAGTGAATTAAAGATTATTAATGATCAGGTCGGTTCACCTACTTATGCTGGCGACCTAGCTAATACGATCTTAGATTTAATAACTAACAAAAAATGGATACCAGGTATTTATCATTATACAAATTTCGGCAAAGTTTCCTGGTTTGATTTCGCGAATGATATTAAATCAATCTATGGTTTTAATACAAATATTGATTCGATATCTTCAGAAGAATACTCAATAAAAACTAAACGTCCAAAATATTCACTTTTAGACAATTCTAAAATTATAAATTCGTTTGATATTAAACAAATGAATTATTTAGATAGTTTAAATAAGTGTATTAAAATTTTACAAAATGAATCATAATGTATTAATCACAGGTGGAGCAGGTTTTATTGGTTCCCATGTTGTACGTCTTTTTGTAACTAATTATCCACAATACCAAATTTATAACTTAGACGTTCTTTCTTATGCGGGTAATCTTGATAATTTAACTGATCTAAAAAATAAAGAGAATTATACTTTTATAAAAGGGGATATATGTGATATTGAATTAATTAAAAATATTTTTAAAAAGTATAAAATTTCAAGAGTAATACATTTAGCAGCTGAATCTCATGTCGATCGTTCTATTGTTGATCCATTTTCTTTTGCAAAAACTAATGTAATGGGAACTTTAAATTTATTACAAGTCGCTAAAGAGTCCTGGCAAGATAGCTATATGAATAAATTATTTTACCATATTTCTACAGATGAAGTATATGGATCACTTGATCAGGATGGACTTTTTTCTGAGCTCTCTAAATATGATCCTCATTCTCCATATGCTGCTTCTAAAGCATCTTCAGATCATTTTGTTAGATCTTATAGAGATACTTATGGGTTACCTGTAGTAATATCTAATTGTTCCAATAACTATGGCCCAAATCAATTCCCAGAGAAACTAATACCACTTGTTATTAATAATATAATAAATAACAAATCTATTCCAGTTTATGGACATGGTCAAAACATTAGAGATTGGTTATATGTTGAAGATCACGCTTCAGCTATTGATGCTATTTTTCATAATGGTAAACTAGGTGATACTTATAATGTTGGCGGTCTAAATGAATGGAAAAATATTGACTTAATAAAAACTATTATTAAAATAGTGGATCGATTACTTAAAAGAAAAGTGGGAACATCAGAAAAGCTAATAAACTATGTTACTGACCGACCTGGCCATGATTTTCGATATGCAATAAATACTAATAAAATAAATAAAGAACTAGGGTGGAAGCCTTCCTTGCAATTTGAAGAAGGAATTGAAAAAACAGTTGCTTGGTATCTAAATAACAAAGAATGGCTAGAAAAGATTATCTCTAGAAAATATTAGAGTTATCCTTTTTTTTAAGCTTCTTTTATATTTTTA
>Ga0206125_10001308_pt1 | contig 29291 bp, 24 predicted proteins | sample Helgoland_Spring_4_FD_148598 | JGI IMG/M metagenome (GOLD analysis project Ga0206125, IMG submission 148598) | Pelagic subsurface seawater microbial communities from Kabeltonne, Helgoland, North Sea - Helgoland_Spring_Bloom_20160331_1 | ecosystem: Environmental > Aquatic > Marine > Epipelagic ... | reverse complement strand
TGGGCATTTGAAACATTAGACCACTGACCAAAAGCAGCTATTCTTAAATGTTCATTGGCATCATCAAATGTTAAGAATCGATATTTGGTGTAGAGGTGAAACCCATTGAAAATCAGTGGATAGGTGACTCCTTTTTGTGTTTGTTGTGAATAATAAATAGTTTGACTGCCACTGTGCCTGTGGGTGATTAAATCGTTGGGTAAATTAGCTCCGTGATGGTTAGAAAAAGAGGTAGTTAGATAGAATGAAAGTTTGGGTGTCACCCCATACATCCATCTGAGCGCAAACATATTTCTTCGGACATCTATTTCGTTAAAGGAGTTGCCAAATAATCGTATCCCCAAAACTCCCTTAGGGGTATTACTGGCGGATTCATTGTGAATAAATAGTTCTTGAGCCATTGTCAGATGCACGCCAAAGAAAAAGAGAATGATCCCAACAAAACTTTTCATAAGGTCACAGAATAATACTCATTTCGGCTACACCCCTTATTTTTGGCTACTGAAAGTCGAGCCTTCCATTTTTTCAGTTCATTCCGAGAAAGGAAATTTGTACCAATAAACTTCAAGACCGTCTCTCCTTTCAATTGGGGTTGACTTACCTCTAAAAACTGATAGGTCTCATAGGCATAATTCCAGCAAGCATGGGTATCGATGGTCTGCTCTTTAAAATCAAACAATGCATTTAAATAAGCTACAGAAAACCCGGCATCAATCACTGCTTGGGCAACTTTATTGATAGATACATACATTCCCTCATGGAAGAATACTTCACTACGGTTACTGTTCAAGTCCATCTCGACCCGATCAATAAAATCTAACTTAACTAAACTCATTTCTACCGACCTCGAACACATCGAACAAGTGAGTCCATCGATACCCATTTCAACCGACTTGAATTGGCCTTGAGCGATCCAGGGTAAATAGATGACAAAATATAATATGAGCCATTTTTGATTACCTTTTTTTAATATCATAATTGTAAAATTAATCTTCCACGGATAAATACTCTAATTATATCAATAGATATTTAAGTGAATGGAAATTTACTACATTTACTTAATGAAAAAGATTGCATTTACCTCAGGGGCTTTGTTTAGTTCATTGACTTTACTTTCTGGCCTTTTTAAAATACTACACCTTCAAGGCGCTATTTTTTTGTTGACTGCTGGCCTTATGGGTCTGGCCTTGGTTTTTATTCCCACCTTTGCGATATATAAATACCATCAGTGACTGGAGGAACTGAGCTAATAGTCGTTTTCCCTGAGGACTGCTGAGTGCCAGTGAAGGCGGGTCCATGGGTAAACGTCCTAAGACAAGTGTTTTTCTTTAAGTGCGAGAATCAGGCATTTTATGGAGCGATTTTAAATTTCAAATACCCCTTCGAATCCATCATATTGTCCATAATAAGAATCGGGCACATCACCGTTTTTTTCTAAGGTGTCAAAATCTCTCATCTTGATGAGCACAGAACCCAAGGGGTTCATATTTTGTAAGTGTAGAAAGTTTTGGTAATACATAGTAATCAGGTAATCATAGGTATCGATATCTGAAGTATTTACTTGAAGGGCTTGGTGTCCAAATAAAATGCCGTGACTTTTTAAAGTTGATAGGGTTCTGGGACCGGCTGGAGCCCCTATATGGTAACTTGCCGTTCCTGCTGATTGAGCCTTGAAATGATCCTCGAGTTGGGCCTCTTTTATTTGATGTTCAAAAATAGCCTTGGCCATTGGAGATCGACAAATATTACCAAGGCAAACAAAAAACACTTTAACCATAATTTCTTAAATTTAAATGAATCAACCTTATTAATCAATTTAATTTTGGGGACTTGCTAGGCAAATAAAATGGATATTACTTCTTGAGTTGATTTTCTTTTTGTTTTTTTGTTATGTATGACGGGAGATGAACAATTATTTTTTAATGCCATAAGATCAGGAAATTTGGCCAATGTGGAACAACAGCTTACCGACCAACCACATCTAATAAATGCTCAGGATGATCGGGGTTCTAGTCCTTTGATATTGGCTTCTTATTACGACCATATAGATCTGACAGAGACCTTGATTCAAGTAGGTGCAAAGGTCAACTTCAAGGATGCTTCGGGCAATACCGCCTTGATGGGAGTTTGTTTTAAGGGCATTGTGGAATTGGCTGAAGTATTGATCAACGAGGGAGCGGATGTAAATTTGACTAATGCCATGGGGGCTTCAGCCCTCATCTTTGCAGCTATGTTCAACAGAAAGGATATGGTTGAGTTATTACTAGAAAATCAGGCAGATAAAACCATTCAAGATGCCAAAGGGATGACTGCGCTAGCCCATGCAGAAGTCAAAAAAGCCTCAGAAATAGTCAAATTACTTCAGACTTAAATTTCAAAATGGGCACGTGTATTTTGCTTTTTTTACTTCTATCAATCCAAAATCTTGAAACCAAGATTTTCTTCAACGTCATTTTTGTTCTAGCTTCGTTGCTGAAGTGAAATTATTGTACGATTTAACGATACACATTTATTTTTTCTTGTTGAGGTGCGTAGCCCCTTTCAATGAGAAGGCTGCCGCTTTTCTTTCGGGTCGTCAGCATTTCTTTTGGCTTGAGATTCCAGAAAAAGACTCTCAAACTATGAGGTACTGGTTCCATGTGGCATCACTTGGAGAATTTGAGCAATGCCGACCCGTCATAGAGGCCCTTAAAAAAGAGCAGGTTCCTATTGAAATTATCTTGACTTTTTTTTCGCCCTCTGGGCATGAAGTTCAAAAAAATTATGAGAAGGCTGATTGGGTTGGCTATATACCCATAGACCAATACCCATTGGCTTCTCAATTTATTAAACAAATAAACCCTGATCAGGCGATTTTCGTAAAGTATGAATTTTGGCTCAATCACCTCCAAGCCTGCTTTGATCTTCAAATACCTGTCGTTTTCTTTTCAGTCATTTTTAGAACCAACCATATCTATTTTGGGATCGCTCGTAAGTTGTATGAAAAGTATTTTAGATTGGTGACCCAATTTTTTGTTCAAGATCAGAAATCTGCAAATTTACTAATTCAACTAGGGGTAAGTCAGGTTAATGTGGTAGGAGATACGCGTTTTGATCGGGTGATAACCATCGCCGACCAAGCCAAGTCATTACCTTTGATAGAACGCTTTACTCAGCAAGAGCAGGTATGGGTGTTGGGCAGTGTGTGGCCGGCCGATATGGATGTTTTGTCGCCTTTCATTCTGAAAGAAGCAGCTAAGAACACCCAATTTATCTTGGCACCTCACAGTATCAGCGCTGATAGCATTGATTATTTTCAAAAATGCTTTCCAAAAGCGATTCGCTATTCCCAGATTGCTGATAGGACCGATTTGAAGAAGTCGAGTATATTGATTTTAGACACAATAGGGCTCTTGTCAGCTACCTATAAGTATGCCAACTATGCCTACGTGGGAGGGGCCTTTGGCGCAGGTTTACACAATACGATCGAGGCTGCTGTGTTTGGGATTCCCATTTTCTTTGGTCGCAGTCCTAGAAACCTTAAATTTAATGAATGCCAAGAATTGATTTTTGAAGGGGCAGCTTTTGATTTTGATGATTTACCGGAGTTTATGTCTCATTTCGAGTTACTTAATTCGAATCCATTAAATTATCAGAAAGCCGCCGATGCGGCATTTACCTATACGCGTTCCCGGCAGGGGGCAACAGCGCGTATTGTTGACTATATAACGAAAAGATTTTAAGTGGACGGGGTCATTATCAAATCAACAGGTTCTTGGTATTTAGTGCGCTTGCAGGATGGCAAAAAAGTGAAGGCCCGACTACCAGGTAGATTCAAACTTGAAAATAAAAAGATTTCTAATCCCATTGCGGTAGGGGATAAAGTTGAACTGCTTCCTGAAGCTGAAAATTTCATTATTGAGGTCATTACACCCAGAAAAAACTACATCGTCAGAAAGTCACCCAAAAAGAAGTATTTCGCACACATGATCGCAGCAAATGTAGACCAGGCTGTTTTGATTGCGTCTCACAAACGACCCAGAACCAGTTTGGGTTTCATTGATCGTTTTCTGGTGACTTTGGAAGCTTTTCGAATACCTGGTTATCTATTGATTAACAAGTCTGATTTGTATTCAAAAGAAGAGCAAGCGGCATTGCGAGGCATTATGGAATTATATGAATCCATCGGTTATCAAACGATGATGACTTCTTTTATCGAGGGGGTGCCGCATCAAGTAGGAGATTGGCTTAAAGCTAAAACCACACTGTTATCAGGTCATTCAGGGTCTGGAAAATCTACTTTGATCAATCTATTACAACCTAATGCCCATCAACAAATTGGTGAAATTTCAGATTTTGCTGATAAAGGGGTGCACACGACTACTTTTGCCGAAATATTTTCACTCGATGCTGATACACATGTCATTGATACTCCGGGTATAAAAGAATTGGGACTGGCGGAAATTACGGCTGAAGAATTATCTCATTATTTCCCTGAAATGAGGAACCTAATGAGTCAATGTAAATTCAATAATTGCCATCATGTAGATGAGCCCTCCTGTGCAGTACAGGAAGCTGTACAATCAGGCCATATTGCCTTGAGTAGATTTGAAAGTTATTTAAGTATGATGCAAGAGGATGACAATAGGCGCTAATGGTTAAAATAAAAGAGATGACCACCTATATTGATTTGGATGTATAAACGAGGTCTTTATATTTTATGGTGATATTTTATGATACGGTGACCGTTTCATTACATATTTACAGCTGTTACTTTTATACTAATGCAATGTTGTCAAAATTTGTTTGACCTGTTCAAATAATTCACAAAGACTTCTGAAGGGATTTATATGACTGTTATTGGGAAGCAGCAACGATGGCAGTGGCAATGTCAGCCAAGTCCCAGCTGAGGTCATTGCGATTGAGTAATCTAAAATTACCCCCATCATCTCACACAATGGTCAGCAGTCCTCGTTCGGAAGCTTCCTTTGCATATAAGTGGGCGTAATTAATCCTACTTTGGAGGGGGTTGGCCTCTATGGTGCTCCATTCTCCCAATATTACGGGTCGATCCCGCTCGATGATCCATTTTTGTTTGATTTTGTCCAATTCAGCGGTCAGTTCAGATTTATCCCTTTCAGATCCCCAAGTGACGGTATCTTCTCCGGCAAATTGCCAAGGGAAATAGCTATGTAAAGAAATGATTATTTTCTTATCATCATTGGGGAGGGTCAATTCTTCCATCGCAATGGGAACGGTACTTGCAGCCCAAGTTGTGATCAGGATGTGCCTCTTTTCGTTATTTCCGCCCGTGGCTCTAATGGCATCTACGGCTGCTTTGTGAAAATCGTTTATTTAGCCACGGCCCTCAAATTTTCCCCAGACCATTCCTCAGTAATACCTTCAATTCGGGGCTCATTCAGGGTTTCAAAAATTAATGAATCGTTGTAATCTTGAAAGGAGTTGGCTACTTGGGTCCAAAGACTACTCAATATATCTGCATTCTCTTGTCCTTTTGAAGCCATTGGTTTTATCCAGCTATTGTCATGATTCACGTCAATTGTGAAATCCATTTTATTTTGAAAATCAAAATCTACTACTCTTTTTATTTCTGTGAGATAATGGGGATTTATTGTATGAGGGTCCATTTCAACTTGATTTGGACTCCACGTGATGGCTATTCTTAAAGTTGAAAATCCCATAGCTTTTACCTCGTCAATCATCGCCTTAGAGGTAATGGGATTGCCCCAATAGGTCTGGTCTTTTGATTCTATATCAAAGCTATTTCCTAAATTCCAACCTACCCCCATTTCGGCAACTAAATCAAAGGAGCTGATATCACGAGCCGGTCCAATTCCTGGCAGTTGTGCTCCCGCCTTCTCAGATAGTTGCTCTGTGGATTCATTTAGATCAAGAGATTTATTTTCATTATTGCAGGCCGCCAATTGCACCAAGAATAAAAGTGAAAGTATGTTAATGGCGAATGATTTTGGATCAAACGTATTTTGATGAAAAATAAAAGGGTTCATATTTCTTTATGTATTTTGATTATTGCCTTTTGAGAGTGGAATTCTATTTAAGCTAAACTACACTTTAGTAGGGGATAAAAAATATTAGTTTCTGAAAACATCTTATTATGTAACGAACAATTAAACTGTTGATTTTAAATAGGAACTCATTTAATCATTTTTTTGGTTTAAATAATTAAGAAATTTCCACTTATCCCAATCGATATTCAATCGATATGATTTCAGCTTTTGATTAATAGTTTACTTAGTCTATCGCATTTTTGCAATTTCTCAATGAAGGTTTTTATGGTGTAAGATCCTTTCCTTAAGATTTAAGGGTTGATCTTTTTATTTCGAATAATGCGGTGTTTATTTGCTCATAATTTCCTCTATGCATCTTATTAAAGTTTTTTTTATTGCCTTATTTTTTCATGCAACCTTTCAAGCGAACAGTCAACATGAACTGTTTGATCATCCTGAAGCCATGAAGTTAGTGAGTAAAGGAACTGAAAAGATCTATCAACTCGATATGGATTCAGCTTTGTATTATATAAGGAAACTACATCAATTAATACCTAATCATCCTGTTATTCCTTCAATGGAGGCTTTTTTAATTCAATGGGAAAATATACCCATCATAGAAGGACAAATATTTGTTCGGTTCGAAGCAAAACTCAGAGAAGCGATTGCAGCAGCCGAAAATCTTAACCCTTTAGACCCCTACGATGAAGAGGCCGTTTTTTTTGAATTGGCTACTCGGGGATTACTAGCAGAACATTATGCTGAAAACAACAAATATTTCGATGCCATTAATCAAGCCAATAAAATGTACGGTTTGATTAAAAAAGGGTTTGACTTGGTTGACGATAATGCAGAGTTTTTATTCACAACGGGGCTCTACAATTATTTTAGAATAATGTATCCTGAGAGGCATCCCATTTTTGCCCCAGTAGCTATTTTTTTTAAAAAAGGGGATAAAGAGTTGGGACTAGAACAGATGGTCATGTCCACCGAGAAAGCCATAATTTCTCAGATCGAGGCCTCTGTTTATCTGTCTTATATTTATTTACGTTATGAGCAAACCCCAGAAAAAGCATTTATCTTGCTTCAAGGTCTGATCAAAAAATACCCAAACAATTCCTATCTTCTATCCAAATTTTTAGAAGCTGCTTACGCTACGCGACAATACGATCAAATCATGCCTTGGATAATTGATGCGCTGATCAATACAGATCAGATATATTATAAAATGATAGGTCACATCTTCAGAGGGACCTATCTTGAATTTGTAGAGAAAGAGACAAAAGAGGCTTATATTTATTATGGAATGGGAGTGAGATTTGGTAATGAAATATTAAATCACGGGGAATACTTTAAAAGTGTAGGCTATTTAGGACTTGGACGGCTCAGTCAACAATTTGGCAATGTAAATACAGCTAAATCCTATTTTAATTTATGTTTGAAGTATGCCGAAACTGAGGATATTGAAAAGGCAGCTTATTTGGGCTTAAATCCATGAAATATCTATTGATTTCTAATCAAGGTGAAGGGTTATATAAAGAGAAGGGGAGTAAATTTTTGAGTTTTGCCTATCTGCTTACTCATGCGGGTCATACCAAAGATCTTATAGATGAAATAAAGACCCTCCATTTTGATGCCAATCATTGTTGTTACGCTTATTCATATGGTTTAGAGTCACCCATGTTCGGAATTCATGATGATGGTGAACCCAAGCACAGCGCAGGAGATTCCATTTTAGGTCAGATAAAGTCTTTCAATGTATCCAATGCACTGGTCGTTGTAGTACGCTATTTTGGAGGGACTAAACTGGGCTTAGGGGGATTATCAAATGCTTATCGACAGGCGGCAGCGGCAGCACTTACCCAAGCGGCATTGGCGCCTTATATTGAAAAGCGACAGTTTAAAATTTTTTACGATTATAATCAAACTAAATTATTATTATGTTTATTTAGAGATTTTGATATCGAGATTATAGAAAAGAAGTATTTGCAAAAATGTTGGATGCTGGTAGACGTGAAAAAGGAAGAAGCTATGGCATTTGAGGATCGCTTACGTCGTAATGCATTCCAATTAAACACTGAAATTAAATAAGGGAATTGCGGAGTTGTATATAGTCCTCTCTTGCGGGGGTAAAAGTATCTATAACTGAACATGGGGTGAGCGCTTTCCCGGAGTGTAGCTCATTGGCATCAATGACCACGAGTTCTCCAGCATTGAATACTCTTGTTACGCCACTAATACACAATTCGAGTTGACCAGAAACTACATGCGTAGTTTGAGTATTTAGATGTTTATGTAGCGGCAAAACGGATTCTTTATCTATTTCCCAATATGCGATGGTTAAGTCGGGAGTGTGTACCATACGACCCCTGAACCCATCCATAGGGGAGAGCACTTTTATTTTATCAATAGTATAGCTTTGCATTTCACCTAAATATATCCTTTTTTTAATAATAATACATACATTTCATAGCAGACCCAGGCGTCTGTAGCAGCATATTGCTGTTGACCTTGAGTCAATACTGTGTTTTCCCAGTTTGAAACTTGCTGATTTTTTGAAACACGTTTCTCAAGAAGAATACCAACCAGATTTCTGACACCAATTTTTTCAACTCCTAGGGTAGGCATCAGATCATTTAAGTCGATACAGTTGTGTTGAGTAAAAGGTTGAATTTGTTTAAGTTCGAGAAAATCATCGCGCATACCTACTCCAATTTTTGCAATTCTAACAGATTCAAAAAGAGCAATAAGATCGTCATGAAGGCCTATTTTATTGATTCGAAATAAAAAGACTTCTGTAGCTGTGCTCAATTGAATCAATGCCGTTGGATGGTATTGCCCTTTTTTAAAAGTGGGTTTTTTCTCTGTATCAAAACCGATTATGTCTTGACTACTTAATTTCTTTATCGCTTGAAACATTGATTTGTGATTATTGATCACGTGAATGGGACCTTCGAATTTGATGAGGGGAAGTTGTGCAATTCTCTCCTTGGTTATCGATAATGGAAAGGTCATAATGGACGATCTGGTGAAGTTAATTTTCTAAGTTTAATATTGGCATAGGCAAAAATGATACTCATGACGGGACTGATGATGTTGAAAAAACAAAAGGGTAGATACGTCAATGTAGCTACACCCAAGACATTGGCATGGTAAGCACCACAGGTATTCCAAGGAACCAATACACTGGTAACCGTTCCTGAATCTTCCAAGGTACGACTTAAATTCTCTGGGGCCAATCCCTTTTTTTTGTAGGTATCGGCATACATTCTTCCAGGGATTACGATAGCTAAATATTGATCTGATGCCGTGATATTGAAAAACACACAAGTTCCGACGGTGGAGGATACTAAAGATCCAACGGAGCTGACTAAGGTTAATACCATTTCTGCAATTTTTTTGAGGAAACCGGCCTTTTCCATCACGCCACCAAAAACCATCGCAGAAAGAATGAGCCAAATGGTTCCAAGCATGCCCGACATACCTTTTGAATGTAAAAGTTCGGTGACTATGTTGTTGCTGGTCACAATAGATAAACTTCCATAAAGGGCTTTCATAATGCCTATATACATGGCACGCATATCGGTACCACCCCCAATTTCTGCTACCATGTTGGGTTGAAAAATTAAGGCAAAGACACCCCCCATTAATGCACCGGTAAGTAAGGCGGGGAGGGCATTTACTTTTTTAACAATTAAAAAAATAACCGTTATCGGAACTAAAAAGAGCCATTCACTGATTTCGAATTTCTCAGTAATGGCACTAAGAATTAAGTCGGTTTGCGCAGTTTCAAGTTGACCATCAAACCTCAATCCAATGGTCAGGAAAATAACAAGGGTAATGGTGATTGAAGGAACAGTGGTATAAACCATGTATTTGATGTGGGTGAAAAGATCTGTTCCGGCCATGGCAGGTGCTAAGTTGGTCGTGTCTGATAATGGAGACATCTTGTCACCAAAATAAGCTCCTGATAAAACGGCTCCAGCGATCATTCCTTCTTGAATGCCCATTGCTTTACCTATACCAATCAAAGCAATACCGACCGTAGCCGCAGTGGTCCAGCTGCTACCTGTGGCCATAGAAACAATTATGCACACGATGCACGCCGCAAAAAGAAAAATATTTGGATTCAATATTTGAAGGCCATAATAGATCATCGCTGGTACGACACCACTCAGTAACCAGGTCCCTGTGAGTGCACCGATCATCAGCAATATGAGCATTGAGCTCATGGCTGAGCTGATACTTTCAACAATCCCCGCACGTAAATCAAGCCACTTAAAACCATTCTGACCAGCTACGATGGCGGCAACTGCTGCAGAGAGAATTAATATAATCTGGTTAGATCCGTCTAAAGCGCTGTCACCAAATATGAAGACGTTTATAGAGATAAAAATGACTAAAAATACTACGGGTATAAAAGCTTGGACGATGGTCGGATCTTTAGATTGAAGCATAAATTAAATTTGATCAGCGTACAAATTAACAAAAATCTTTAGAAGAATAGCCTAAATGGGTCAATACCCGTATTTTTAAAGGCTGATTGAGGCTATTTGTAGCTTTAAGATCATATTTAGCTATTTAGACCTGTTTTTACTTGTTTCAAATAAAAGTCATCAATGTGCTAGAGGCTCTTTTTTCTTGGGGTTCCAGTTCTATAATTGACTCTAATGATCTCGGCATGGATACCGTTCGATTGCATAAAATTTAACCAAAACAATTGCTGAGAAGATAGGTGATCATTGGGAGACTTAATTTCATACAAATGATATTCGTCTTTTTTCCAGATAAATAAATCTGGAAAGCCGGTAGCATGATCTTTTAAGTTTTTAGACATTTCGATCAGGATATTTTTAAGTGCCAGGAAAGGGAGTTGTAAAATCAATTGAATTAAATGGGGTTTGATTTTTGGGTTCCAATAGACCATTGGATTGGCAATACCATATTTTTCTTCAAACCTTTCTTCGAGGGATGTGATCATTAATTTTTTACTACGATAAGACTTTAAAATTTTCAGAATCTCCCCTTTTCTTTTCTCATAAAAAGATTTGGTGTAAAGATCTGATGCTCTCCTTTGAATGGGGTTGTGATAATCTCCATGGGTTTGATCAAAAAGCTGATTCCATAAAAGCAAGCCGAACAGACTTTTCCAAAAGTAATTTTCACCATGAATACCTTGAAAGCCTAATTTTTCGTAATACTGCAGCGCGGAATACTCTACGCTCTGATCAGTATTTAAAGAAACTTCAATGGAGGATGCTTCACTTAATTTTTTTGAAGTACTGCGTGCGATACGGAGATTTTTTTTGTCAAGGAAATCTTTGGCAAACAGGTATTCGCTGGGATTCCAATGCTGTTCCATAATATCGAGCGCTAGGCTTTTGGCCTTTTCAACTTCACCTAGTCGATGGAAAATTCTTATTTGACGTTCCCTTGCAGGATGTTTAGTGGCTAACTGATAATAGCTTAAGGCCAATTCATAGGCTGTTTCACGCTCCAATTGTTTACCCATCAAGAGGAACAATCGATCACCAATATGGTGTGTTGTTGGACTCATTAAATATTTTTCCCAGGGGATGAACGTGAGGGCATCATGTATGGCTCGCGCCTTAATTTCTGAAAGAGCGCCTCTCACTAAACTACTTAATTTATACAATTCGAAAGCGGCTAAGGCTTCTTGACGGTTTTCAAACCAAGGGGTAAATTGGTTTTCATCCAATGTTTCGAGCTTAATATAGCCGATATCCCTGATGACAAATTCAGTCATTTGTTTTTTGTATCGGCCAAAATAGAGCATTTTTAGAAATTCCAGTGCTTCTTGACGTACTACTTCTATCAAAGGAAATTGAGTTAAAATAGGGGTATAATCTTGGGCTTTTTTTAATTGAAGAATGGCTTCGTCTTTGGTTTGTTTGCTCCAATCAAGGTGGGCATAAGTCTCTTTCAGTTCTACTTTGGTAAAAGTCTTAAAGATTTTTTCATCAGGATCTAATGCTCTAGATATGAATCTCGATAATTCCAATTCCTTGGTCGCTGATTCCAGGGATGATATTTCATTATACTTCAGTTTATCTAGTCTGAAATAAGGCCCTCTGCGATTGCTTAAACGGATGAAGAGGCACTGTGCGTCTATACTAAGTTTAAAGAAATCATGGATGAATAATTCTTCAGCAGCGCTCATCAAATGCCATGAGTATTTTTGGACGAATAATAGGAGTTCTATGAAATATTGGTGATAATATTTTTCGGGAAGAATAATTGGTGATTTTTTTTTAGACATAGATGTCCACCTTTCTTTAACTTCAATAAGTCAATTTTTTTCAAATTGGGCACATTCGGTAAGTGCCATGGTGACACACAATTTTAAAGATTTATGTTATTTATTTATTTTCTTGCTGCACTAATATTTAGATAATACGAAGCTTAGCGAAGGACAATAATAATGTCTTTTGACCATGCACATCAAAATCAATATTAGCTTTTTTACTGGTCCCGTTGATCTCAACATCGATGACTTTTCCGAATCCAAACTTGGGATGCTCGACTTTCATACCACTGCCAAGATCAGACACATCACTGGGTTTAAAATTAGCAGAGGGTTTGTGATCGGGTACTTTCTTTGCTTTTCCGGGAGCTGTATTTGAATTTTGCTTGACAAAGTTACGTACATATTGTGGATTTGAACTGGGAACAGCGGTCTCACTTACGAACTTCCTATTGGCATGAATGAGATTAGGATTAATTTCTTGGAGAAAACGACTGGGTTCACAATTTTTTAACCTTCCATATCGGTACCGGTTCAACGCATAACTTAGGTGGAGTTTTTTTTCTGCACGGGTGATGGCGACATAAAAAAGACGGCGCTCTTCCTCAAGATCAGCTCGGCTGCTTAACATCATTTGAGAAGGAAATAGTTCTTCTTCTATCCCCACGATATAGACATAAGGGAATTCTAAGCCTTTTGCCATATGAATGGTCATTAAGGTTACCGCATCCTCATTATTCTTGTTTCGATCTTCATCTGTCAGGAGGGCGACATCTTGTAAAAATGAAGCGAGAGATTTATCTTCGCGGTCTTGGTCATCTACAAATTCTTTGATGGCATTGAGTAATTCCTGAACATTTTCAAATCGATTTAGTCCTTCTACAGTTTTATCATCGTAGAGTTCTTTGAGTAAACCTGAATTTTTAGCAATAATGGAGGCCGACTCATATCCATCTTTATTTTTTATGGCTATTTTGAAGTTCTTAATTAAATCTACAAATTCTTCAATTTGGTTTGCCGCTCGGCCCCCTAGGAGTTCATGAGCATGGCAGAGTATATCCCAAATATCAGCGCCTTGCTCTTCAGCCGCTACAAATAATTTCTCTACTGTTCCGAGCCCTATGCCACGTTTGGGTAGGTTAATGATTCTTCTCAATGCAGTTTCATCATCGGGATTGATGATGAAACGGATGTAAGCAATTAAATCTTTTATTTCCCTTCGTTGGTAGAAGGAAACTCCTCCTATTACACGGTATTTAATGTTCATCCTTCTCAAAGCCTCTTCCATAGCTCTAGATTGGCTATTGGTTCGATATAAAATAGCAAAATGGGCATTTAATGCATGATTTTGCATCTTGGTCTCAAAGATGGAGGAAGCAACTAATTTACCTTCTTCATTATCGGAGGCTGATTTAATGAGCTCAATCAGTTCACCTGATTCATTTTTGGTCCAGACGTCTTTTTTCAGTTGCGCTGTATTTTTGTCAATTAATGAGTTGGCGGCTTGGACAATATTTTTTGTAGAACGGTAATTTTGTTCCAGCTTGATGAGCTGAAGGTCTGGATAGTCCCTTTCAAAGTTTAAAATATTTTGAATATCAGCTCCGCGAAAGGCATAGATACTTTGTGCATCGTCACCGACTACACATATATTTTGTCTTACAGCACCCAACTTTTTAGCGATCATGTATTGTGAAATATTGGTATCTTGAAACTCATCAATCATCACATAATGAAACCGTTGCTGGTATTTATTAAGTACGGCGAGATGTTCCTGAAATAATACATTCGTGTTGAACAACAAATCGTCAAAATCCATGGCATTGGCCTTGAAACACCGTTGGGCATAAATGCGATAAATACGTCCCATTTCAGGCCGACCATTGATCTCATCGTCATCTTTATATATGGGATTTTCATTATACTCTTTCCAACTTACTAATCTGTTTTTAGCACCCGAGATTCTATTATAAACGATATTGGCTTTGTATAACTTATCATCAAGATTAAGACTTTTGACAATGGCTTTGATCAGTGATTTAGAATCTTCTGTATCGTATATGGTGAAATTGGTTGTATAACCTATATATGTAGCTTCCGTACGCAGGATGCGTGCAAAAACGGCATGAAAGGTTCCCATCCAGATATTACGCGCCTCTGGACCGATCAGTTTTTCAATACGATCTCGCATCTCTTTAGATGCTTTATTGGTAAAAGTCAGGGATAAAATATTGAAAGGATCGACATTGTGCTGATCCATTAAGTAGGCTATTCGAGTAGTAAGCACTCTTGTTTTCCCAGACCCAGCTCCGGCGATAATCATCGTGGGACCTTTCACATTGATTACTCCTTCATTTTGGGCGGGATTGAGGTCTTTTAGGTAGGAATATTCTCCAGTTGACATGGTACAAAACTAAGCCATCGAATGTTTTCATCCTTATTGAATGGAATAAAAGATCACGGTCAATCATTCAAAAAGAAGTGCTCGACTTATGCATGATAATAATCAAATTTTATCCAAAGGTTAATGGGATAGTTTAAATAAATTACTCAATGAAATGAATAAATTTGTAGTATGAATGAGCCAGAGATATATTTTCATGTTGGTCTAGGAAAAGTTGCTTCAACTTATTTGCAAAACAAGGTATTTAATAATCTAGAGGGAATTCATTACATCCCAAAAAACAAGTACCGAAGCAGTATAGAGATCATTAAAAAAATGGGTCCAAAAAAGTATTTAGTCTCTTGTGAGATGGACAGACAGTTTAATGATGAAGTAGCACGGTTTACATCACATTTCTCTAATGTTAAAATCATTATTTTATTTAGAGAACATGGGGGTTGGATTGCTTCTCAATATCGTAGATATGTTAAGAATGGTTGGCATCATAACTTTGAAGAATTTGTTACGCTAGATTCTCATCAGCAGGGGATGTGGGACAAAAAGCATTTGAATTTTTATTCAAAACTTGAAGTCATTGAAAAACACACCCAACAAAAACCTTTAGTTTTATTTCATAACGAATTAAAGGAAGATCCTTGGGTTTTTTTCGATAAAATATCGCAATTTTCGGGTACAAGTTACACCAAAGAAAATATTTCCTTGAGCAAGGTTCACACCTCTTATTCAGAAAAGCAATTGTTAGTTCTGAGGTTTTTTTGTCGAAATTTTGTAGGATACATACCTAGGGGAAGAAGTAATAGATTAATGAATTGGTTACTCTTTAGACCCTGGTGGGCATTTTTTCATTTGGTCATGTACGTGGCTATAATACTTCCTAAGTCTTGGATTCCCAAAGGATCACTTATAGCACCTGATTACCTCAAAAAAGTCAATGATCTATATCTCGATGATTGGAATAAAATAACCCAATACGCACAAAATAATAATCCTTAATTACCAGTGAGTACGGTTCTATTTTTTATCGCCCAAATCGCTTCAATGTCAGTAATTAATTGTTTTAAAACTGCAGGCTTGATCGACTGCTTTGGATCATCTCCAATACCTCTTTGTGGATCTAAATGACTCTCAATGATTACGCCATCAGCTCCGTATGAGATGGCAGCTAACGCAGCGGAAGGTACATATTTAGCTCTACCGACGGAGTGACAAGGATCCACGATGACAGGTGCCCATGTTTTTTCTTTCAGCAGTGGTGTGATGGACTCATCAGGATAATTACGGTAGCCATCCATCGTTGGGTTGGTGCCCCTTGGACACAGCATAATATCTGGATTCCCTGCTGCTGCAATGTATTCTGCTGCTGCAATAAATTCGTTTATCGGTCCCATTCCCATAGACCTTTTTAGTAATATGGCAATTTTCTTATTTTGAGTCATCTGGCCTATGCTTTTCAGCAATGAATAATTTAAGGCATTTCTTGCGCCGACTTGCAAAATATCAACTCCGGCTTCCACGGCGATTCTTAATTGATGTTCATCCATCACTTCAGTATCTACTGGCAGACCTGTTTGGGATCGGGCTTCCATAAGTATTTTCACTGACGCATCATCTCCTTGGAAAGAGTAGGGCATGGTTCGAGGCTTCCAAACACCGCCTCGTATGGCCTTTGCACCTGCTTCCTTTACTGCATGAGCAGATTCAATAAATAAATTTGGATTTTTAGGATCGATAGTACAATGTCCTGCAATGACAAAAGGTCCTTCCCCTACAATGTGATTTCCCAGAACTATTTTGTGTTGTGCCAATTCAGAACTGCTGTCCATTAATTTAAAGGGAGAATCTACAGCATCAAAACGATCTATAAAGTCGAGTCCTAATATTCTATTTACCATTACTGTTTTTCTTTCTTCACCCACGATGGCATAAACACTTCTATGATGTCCTACAATTGCTTGAAGTTTACAATCATATTCTTTTACAATTGCGGTGACGGTTGAAAGTTGTTCGACGGTTAGTTTAGACTCTTTTGGAATGATCATAATCAATGCTATAAAAAAGTGCAAATTTACAATGATCTCATGATTTAGGTTATTGTTTTTCTCTTTTTATTCTTTTTTGGAGGTAATTTTTTTTGGATGAAACGAAAAATTTGTGTTGGATCATAGAGGGTTTTGATTAAATTTTGATTTCAAACCATATTAAATGAGAATTATGAGAGTAAATTTGGAAAATGGAAATGGAAGTAGTCTTAGGATTTAAATCCGATGAAGAGTTTTATACAGTAAATAGTACGCAAAATCGTGTAGAGATTGATATGTATGGGCCAGAAAAAAAACAAGCCCAATCCCCCATGGAATTATTACTGTCTGGTATCATTGCGTGTGCTGCGGTTGATATTGTTTCAATGATTAAAAAGAAGCGTAAGGTACTTAATGATTTATCGGGAAAAGCGAGCGGTCAGCGTAGAGCGCGGGCTCCAAGATCCTTCACTGACGTGCACATTCATTATGAAATTAATTCACCTGATCTGACGGATCAAGAGGCTGAAAAAATAATATCTTTGGCGGTAGATAAATATTGTTCCGTAGCTTCATCCATAAGCAGCGATATTCATTTATCACATGGATTTGAAATTAGGCGATAGCTCTTTTTTTTAGACTTCGATAGCTTGGGCTAAATCAGCAATTAAATCATCTATGTCTTCAATGCCCACACTCAACCGGATCAGTGAGTCGGTCAGTCCAGATTTCAGCCTTTCTTCTTTTGGAATAGAGGCATGGGTCATACTGGCAGGATGTCCAATCAAAGACTCTACGCCACCTAAGGACTCCGCAAGGCTAAAGAATTTAAGCTTTTCCATCAACTTGAAAGCAACATTAATGTGATCCTCTTTTAGGGTAAATGAGATCATTCCTCCAAATTGACGCATCTGTTTCTTGGCAACTTGATGATTGGGATGTTCTTTGAATCCAGGCCAAAAGACTTCGTCGACCGAAGGATGATCTTTAAGAAAGTGGGCTACTTTGCTCCCATTTTCACAATGTCTATCCATTCTTATGTGTAAGGTTTTGATTCCTCTGAGGACCAAGAAGCAATCATTTGGGCCTGGAATGGCACCCGCTGAATTTTGAATATATCCAATTTTATCATCGAGGGCTTTATCATCGGTGATGACTGCACCCATGACCACATCGGAGTGGCCAGAGATATACTTAGTTACAGAGTGAACGACAATATCGGCACCTATGTCAATCGGATTTTGTAAATACGGTGTGGCAAAAGTATTGTCAACACAGACCCAACTATGGTAGGTTTTGGCGATGTTTACCATAGCGTTGATGTCTACAATGCGCATCATGGGATTTGTTGGAGATTCAATCCAAATCATTTTGGTCTTTGGGTTGAAGGCTTTTTTTACTGCTTCGACGTCTTGAAGGTCAACGAATTTAAAAACGATACCATAGTTTCGATAGATGGTAGTGAAGAGGCGATAGGTTCCTCCATAAAGGTCATGTGTACAAATGACTTCATCTCCAGGGGTTAATAACTTAATAACGGCATCTGTGGCACCCATACCTGATGAAAAACAGCGCCCATATTTTGCGTTTTCCAAGGCAGCTAGATTTTCTTCTAATACCGTCCTTGTGGGATTTTGAGTGCGTGCGTATTCGAATCCTTTGTGTTTTCCAGGAGTTTCTTGTACGTAGGTAGAGGTTTGGAAAATGGGTGTCATGATGGCACCTGTCGAAGGATCGGGAGCAATACCTGCATGTAAGACTTTAGTTCCGAATTTCATTTTTTTGTTTTTTCTTTAATATCGTTGCAATGATAATACAATGGTTAATGAATCAGTTATTTAATGGCATTTTAGCTAGTAAATCATCGATATTTGATTCAATAATAATTAAATTTCTACTTTTAGCATCCAAAAACCCTTGGGTGACCATTTGGTCTAAGAAAGTGATAAATGCATTGTAATAACCAGCAATATTCAAAATGCCGCAAGGTTTTTGATGATAACCTAATTGTAGCCAAGTGGTTATTTCTGTTATTTCTTCGAGCGTTCCAATGCCTCCAGGTAGGGCGATGAAACCATCTGATAATTGAGCCATCATGGCTTTTCTTTCATGCATGGTCTTTACTATGTGCAGTTGCGTTAAGCCATTGTGCCCCACTTCCCATGCATACAGTTTTTCTGTTATAACGCCCGTCACTTGACCTTTCAATGAAAGTACTTCATCCGCAACTACGCCCATCAGGCCAACGGATCCACCTCCATACACGAGATCATATTTATGGGCCACTAATTTACGTCCAACTGCTTGAGCCGATGATTGATAAATGGGATCAAAACCCATAGATGAGCCACAAAAAATAGCGATCTGCTTATTCATTGATGAGTCGGTATATCAGTACCGCCGCGCGTTGGGTAAGTACCTCAAAGGTAGCTAGATCAATGGTTTCATCAGGTGTATGAGCCCCAGCTCCCATAGCACCCAATCCATCGATACAAGCCACATACTGTGCAACAAAAGAGACGTCTGCTGCGCCACGCTTTGAAGGATCCCATGCTTCTACAGGCCCATGTCCCAAATCTATGCTGACCTTACTGAATTTTTTTAAGAGATCTTTATTTTCTTGAGTGGGGGGCATGGCAGGATAGCTATCGAAAAACGTTATTTTAGCTGAGGTTTCAGGTAGATTATTTGCTACAATGGCTCGCATTTTTGCCCGAGTTATTTCTTTTTGTTCTTCTGAAATGAATCTTAGGTCTCCGTCAATGATCACTGATTGTGCCACAACATTGGTTTTTCCAAAGGCATTTCCGGTATTACTTGGCTCATCATAACCAATTTCAGTCCCTCCAACGATGATTCCAGGGTTAAATGTAAGATAAGTTTCACCTTTTAAGGTTTCATAGAAATCATTTAATATTCTTCCGGATTCAAAAACAGCACCAGCACCGACACCGGTCAAAAATATCCCAGCGGAATGCCTTCTTTTTCCTTTGATTTCAACTTTCCAACCTGAAGAACCTCTCCGTGCCAGGGTAACATTATCAAATCCTGTTGAGTTTTCAAATCCCAGAGCAATGTCACTTCGCTGGCCTGCTTCAATCAGATCTTTGCGGCTTAAAGAAATGGGTTTTCCTGTCAATTCTTCATCCCCAGTGAGAGCTACAATAATTTGAGCATCTGTCAATTCCCCTGCTTCATGAAGCGCTTTCAAGGCAAAAAGTAGGATGACGTTGCCACCTTTCATATCGTTGGTTCCAGGACCTTTAACGGCACCATCTTGGTTTCGTTCCATTTTTTGAAAAGGGCTATTTTTAGGAAATACTGTATCCAAATGACCGATCAATAAAACTCTTTTCCCTTTATTTCCTTTGGTTTCAGCAAATAAATGTCCAGCCCGATTCAGGTTAGACAAATCAACCCACTTGGTATCCATCCGTATTTCATCAAATTGAGCTTTAAAAAGCATTCCAACCTTTTTGACTCCCTCAAGATTCATGGTGCCACTATTTATATTTACAGCTTCCTCAAGCAACTCGATGGCCGCATCATTATTTTTATGAACGAGTGAAATTATTTCTTTTTCTTTTTTTGATAGCTTTTGCGCTGAGTTCTCTAAAAACTGAACGAGTAAAAAGCAAATTAAAGTGATTCGAAGCATGCGTCTTAGATTTTAGATAAGTGATCAGTCGTTGGGTGTAAGTATTCTTGGGATGGTCATTAGTTCTGTCTGTCTACCGTCAATGTAACGCACTGTATCACCATCAAAATAGGCATCTTCTTCCAGCATAATTCTGATTTCTTTATTCCACTTTTTTATGAAAGAGGCATTGTTGAGTTCTATTGAATAAGCCGTATGGGGATAAAGTGGATAATCTCCTGCAATCGGCACTCCCTCTTGCTGATCCCACATCCCGATGGTGGGACCGGCGGCATGTCCATGATAGCCTATAGGATGGGTGTAGATCGTAGGTTTTAATCCGATATTTTGAGCTTCAGTGAGAGATTTTTGTAAAATCTCATTTCCAGTTTTTCCAGTTTTAAAGTTATTTAAAAAAATATCTTGGACTTGATTCCCTTGTGCAAATGCTTTCACCAAAAAATCAGGAGGGTTTGTTTCTCCTGATTTAAGAACGTATGCGTGTTGCTGGGTATCTGTATTAAGTCTCAAATAAGTGATTCCAAAATCAACATGAAGCAGATCACCTGGAAGAATAATTTCATCTTGAGGTCGATCAGAAAAAGATCTGAGGTGCTCAAAAGAGGCCTCATCTTTTCTTTGAATAGAGACCGAGGGATGAAACCAAGTGGTATAGCCCGCAGATCTTATTTTGTCTCGATACCACCAGACTACATCATCCGTGGTGGTGACGCCTGGTTGTATCACTTTTTCTGAAAAACCTTCCGCAATGATTTGATGAGCCATCCTTACGATATTGGGATATACGATCATTTCGCTTTCCGTTCTTGTCTCAAGCCATCCAACGGCTAACGACTCAGCACTGGTCAATCTTTTTACGTACTTATCTTCTAAGTTAGAGGTCAGCATATCATAGTGGGTCGCACTTAAGCCATCTGCATGACCAAAAGTGATCGATTTATTGATCCCGATTTTTTTGGGATCTTTTTCTTTGATCAAAGCAGTCAATGCTTTCCACTGGTCAGGCTGAGTTTCTTTATCCCAGACTTTGCGAAAGAGGTCTCCAACAGCATACCTTGCCATAGCCATGGTTTCCAAAGGTTTTTGATCACCGGGATCATAAATGACTAAAATCGTTGTACGTCTGGCCGATTGCCATGTGGAGGGGAGCATGGTTCTTAAAATGGGGTCTTCATTGTATTCACGTGCGATGATTAACCACATATCGATGCCCGTTCTTTTCATCAAATCTGGGAGTACTGTGGACATGCGTTCTTGAAGCCAACGATCGACAATCACTGCCCGCTCTTTCATATCCAATGTTTTGGGCATATAACTGTTTTGGGCGTATGATGTAAAAAAAAGGGTTAGAATCAGGCTAAAAATTAATACTCTCATATCTGTAGACATGTTTAAGATGTGTTTAAAATTGCATTATTAATTTCAATTGAAGAAATAAATAACATCAAAATGAAATTTAAGGTAAGATAAGTTAGGAAAATGATTTTCTTGATTTTTGAGAGATCCATTCAAAGACATAGTAATTTAATCACTGAGCATGAAATAGGATCTGTTTTTTTGGATTTAGTTTTAGAGATGAAGGTAGTGCAGCCCTCTTCAAAAAAAGTGGACTAAATTCATCACTATTCTTCGGCATGATCCATTTTGTGAACACCAGAAATTTTGTCGAAGCAGGATTCTCGAAGATTTTCCCAAACCCCAAAAAAGAAGTATAATTTTTTTATTTAAAGAAGGAGATTCAAGGATTCTTTTTAGATAGATTTTTTGGCTATTTTTGTAATTTCTTGATTTTATAAATATGAAATATTACAACAGTATTGTGGACACTATTGGCAACACGCCACTGGTAAAGTTAAATCACGTATCCAAGGGTGTCCAAGGTACGATCCTTGCGAAAGTTGAATATTTTAATCCGGGCAATTCAATAAAGGATAGAATTGCTGTTAAAATGATTGATAATGCTGAAAAAGAGAGATTATTAAAACCTGGAGGCACCATTATTGAAGGAACTTCGGGCAATACGGGGATGGGCTTGGCACTCGTGGCACAATCAAAAGGGTATAAGTGTATTTTTACCTTAGCGGATAAGCAATCACAAGAAAAAATTGATATCTTGAGAGCCGTGGGTGCAGAGGTGATTGTTTGCCCCACCAATGTTGAACCTTCAGATCCCCGCTCTTACTATTCGGTTGCTAAAAAGTTAAATGAAGAAATTCCCAATTCTTTCTATCCCAATCAATATGATAACCCTGGGAACTGGACGGCCCATTACGAAACGACGGGTCCGGAAATATGGTTGGATACCGAGGGTAAGGTTACCGTCTATGCTGCGGGTATGGGTACTGGAGGAACCATCAGTGGGACCTCAAAATATTTGAAAGAACAAAATCCATCCATAACTACCTTAGGTATTGATTCATATGGATCTGTATTCAAAAAATTTAAGGAAACAGGAACCTTTGACGAAAGTGAGATTTATCCCTATTTAACTGAAGGTATCGGAGAAGATATCTTACCCGAGAACGTTGATTTTAGTATGGTGGATCAAATTGTTAAAGTGACCGATAAAGATGCGGCGATTATGACCAGGAGATTGGCTAGAGAAGAAGGATTGTTTGTAGGATGGTCGTGTGGTTCTGCTGCTTTTGGAGCCATAGAATGGGCCAAAAGTAATCTTAAAGAAAATGATGTTATGGTGATTATTTTACCTGATCACGGTACCCGGTATTTAGGTAAAATATACAATGATAACTGGATGAAAGATCATGGATTCATTGAGTCAAGAAAATTTGCCTCTGCCAAGGATATTATTAAGAACAGGGATTATCCTGTAAATCTTTCAACGATTGACAAAAACATTACTGTCGGTGAAGCCATTGTTCAGATGAATGAGAAGGGAATAGATCAAATACCGGTGACTGAAAATGGGAACTTTGTGGGAAGTCTGATCGACTCAAAAGTTCTAAAGCAACTAATTGAGAATCCAGATATCAAGAACAAATCCGTTGGGCAGGTGATGGATCCCTCTTTTCAGTTTGTGTCGATGAATAACACTTTAGATGTGTTATCATCATTAATTTCAAAGGAAAATCGAGCACTTCTCATCAGAGATGAATTGCAAAAAGTCCATATCATTACACAAAGTGATTTATTAATGGCTATGAGCCATTAAGCTGATTGGAAGTACTTGAAGGAATGATAATGTTTAGAAATTTTTTATTAATTTTCTTATTGACATCTATACCTTTTTTGTCTGGTGCACAATTGAGAATAAGTGAATTTATGGCCTCTAATCTAAGTGGTATTGAAGATCCTATGATGGGTCAAACCAGTGATTGGATTGAGCTTTACAATGGTGGAACAACGACCCTTAATTTGTCTGGTTATTACCTTACAGATAACTTAAGTAAACCAGATAAATGGCCATTGCCAGCAGGTACGGTGATTGAATCAGGGGGCTATTTATTGTTTTGGGCAGATGGGGAAGCCGTTGTTGATCATACCAATTTTAAACTTTCTGCCAGTGGAGAATTCATAGGAGTTTTCAACGTGGAATTTGATGTTGTTGATTCTATTACTTATCCGGAGCAGCGATCAGACATTTCTTATGGCAGAAATAATGATGAGTGGGTGTTTTATGAAACCCCAACCCCAGGGGCCCAAAATGAAGCGATCTTTTATTCAGATTATGTAATGAGCGTACCTTTTTTTTCAAAACCAGGAGGTCTCATGGTGGGTGCCCAATCGGTCAAATTAAGCACAGATTTTGGAGGAGATATTAGATATACCCTTGATGGATCATGGCCTAATGAGCGTTCATTTCTTTATGAAGTACCGATTATTTTTGAAGAAAACACCATTATTAGAGCAGCCATTTTTAAGTCTAATCAGCTTCCAGGACCCGTGAAAACACATTCTTATTTTGTAGATCCTGAATTCTATGAAAATGAGTTACCCGTCATCTCAATAGCAGGAGATCCCGGTGATTTTTGGGATAAAGACAAAGGGATTTATGTACAAGATTTTAAGCCTGACTGGGAAATACCCATCAATATTGAGTTTTTTGAAAATTTCGGCGAAGATCGAGCCGTTTTTAATGAATTGGCAGGAACTAAAATTAACGGATTGATGTCCTGGCAGCTGCCTCAAAGGATGCTTGGTATTTATTTTAAAAATAAATACGGCAACAATAGTTTAGATTATCAACTTTTTGCGGATCGGTCGCGTAATGAGTTTCAAAATTTTGCTTTGCGTGCGAGTGGGAGCGATTGGGGGAAGGCATTTTTACGTGATCCTTTGAGTGCACGTGTATCTGAAGTGAATATGAAGCTAGCAAACAGTGGTTATCGTCCTGTAATCCTCACCATTAATGGGGAATATATGGGGATTCATAATATTAGATCTAAAATTAATAGTTCTTTTATCTCAGAACGATTGGATCTTTCAGAGGATGAATTTGATATGATCGAGCATGGAGACTATGCTGAAGTGGGCGATTTAATTGCTTATAACTACTTGTTGGAAGTTTTGAGTCAAGATCTTTCTGATGAATCCAATTTTGATCAAGTCGAAGACCTTGTCAATATTGAAAACTATACTGATTATGTCATTATGCAGATGTTCTTGGTAAATATATCTTTTAATCACAATGTCATGGCATGGAAGCCCAAATCAAGTGGGAAATGGGAATGGATTATGGCAGATTTCGATCGTGGTTTTCAAAATCAACATTTTTTATTAAAATGGTTTATTGAAGAAAATAATCTACTAATAGACCGCATGCTTACCAACGATGGGTTTAAAGCGTATTTTTTTAAAAGGTTTGCAGATCATTTATACACTACTTTCAGCGCAGACAGGATAAGTGAAATTGTGGCTGATTACAAGGGTGTTATTGACAAAGAAATGCCTAGGCATATTGAAAAATGGAAGAGTACACGTTCTGATTATTACGGAGAGGCTTTGTCTTCCTATGAGACATGGATTAAAGAAGTCGAAGATTTGAACAAATTTGTTGTTCAAAGAAGAGAAAACGTTTGGCAAGATTTTGAAAATTATGGGTTTAGTGCTGGTATCGAATTAGGAATAGGCGTATATCCAGAGGACGCAGGTATGGTCAAACTAAACGATATGCCTGTAGAAACCAACGAAGCCCTTTCTCGATATCTCGAAAATGTAGCTTTTAATTTAGAAGCCACTCCCCAATTGGGTTTTGAATTTGTGGGATGGTCGCATACTCCGGGGGGAGCCATTATCGATGCTAAAACTAATATTGAGGCGATTGCTACCGAAAACGTTAATTATTATGCTGTATTTGAGGCTAATGAAGTTTGCTTGATACCTTCATTAATAGACGACACCACAGTGCTCAAAAAAGAATGTAGTCCATACTATATGAATACGGACGTATGGATAAAAGAAGCGGCTGTTTTGATGATTGAGCCGGGCGTGGAGATAGGCATTTCAGAGGGTACTAATTTCATCGTTAATGGAGCCATCATTGCCGAGGGAAATTTGGAAAATGGGATTGTCTTTAAGGGCTTGGTAGATCAAGAGGCCTGGGGGGCCATTACTTTACTTAATACTACGGATACTTCTATTTTTAATTTCGTGACCATTAAAGATGCTTCTATAGGATTGATTCCTACCCGAGACAAGGGAGCCTTGTCTTTATTTAAAGCCAATGTTAAGCTGAATCACTTGAACATTACCGATGTTCATAACAATCCTATTTTTGCGCAATATTCATGGGTCTCAATGGACAATAGTATTTTACAATCCAAAATCACAGGTGATTTAATTAATGTTAAGTACGGTAATGCTTTTATTCAAAATACAACTTTTGTAGGGAATCTACAACCTAATACGGATGCTATTGACTACGATGAAATTTATGATGGAGAGATTAAGAATTGTGAGTTTTATGATTTTATGGGATTCAATAGTGACGGTATTGATATTGGAGAAGGCTGTAAAAACATTAAAATTGACAGCGTTATCATTTATAATATTACTGATAAAGGTATTTCTGTAGGTCAAAAATCGAGCGCTTCCATAAATCAAGCTTTAATCTTTAATACAGGAATAGGAGTCGCGGTTAAGGATTCTAGCTGGGCGAGGATTAAAAATAGCACTTTTTACAATAACCGTCAGGGTGTGGCGAGTTATGAGAAAAACCCAGGTATGGGCGGGGGAAATATGGTAGTCAATCAGAGCATTATTTCTAATGCGGCAAATACGCCTTTTTTGGTAGATGTATTTTCTACTTTAGTCATCAACAATAGTATTTCAGATACCGATGTAATGCCGGGCTCTGATAACAGCCTAACCAATCCCCAATTCAAAGCTCCTGGAGATCATGATTTTAGTTTGATGCCGAGCTCTCCTGCGCTGCTATATAACCCAACGAATGATCGAATTGGGGCACCGGATTATGTGGTTGATGCGCTGAAGAATATTCTAATGGTACAAATCTATAACGATACTACAGGAATAGGTACACCAGAATTTATTGCTTTGTTTAATCCAAACTTGGAGCCGGTTGACTTGAATGGCTATCAATTTACAGATGGTATAACACATATTATCGATGGAGCTCTCTTGCTTGAACCTCAGGATACTATGTGGATTTCCGCACTTGAATCAGGATTATACTGGCCGAGTACAACCAATGTCCAAGCTTGGTCGTCAGGTAAGCTGGCAGATGATGGGGAAAAAATTACTTTAGAAAATAGCTATGGTGTCGTGATAGACCATGTAGATTTAAGGTCTAATAATGGATGGCCTGTATATGAAAATGGAGAAATACTATCTCTCAAACAGGTATCAATGGACAATCATATTGGGTCGAATTGGTACTATATAGAAAATAAAGCGGAGGTCATAGCTGGAGTTTCTACAATCGGTGTTTCTAATATCTACCCAAATCCTGCCAGAGATCGGGTAGACATCTTTTTGACATCATCTGAACCCCTTGAAATCGTCATTTATACATTAGATGGTGCCATAGTAGATATCAAATTCACTCAGAAAGCTGATAAGGGTGAGGTGCGCATTCCGTTAACGGGATATCCAAAAGGACTCTTAATATTTAAAATAGGTAATGAATACCGCCGGATCATTCATCGTTAATCCATAGTTTTTTATCTTCTCATGTATCAATTAAACTTGTATCTAATGGAAATCATGTTTAAATTTGATAAAAATTGATTTCGAACTCTTTGCTTGCAGAAGAGGCCATTTTATAAGTGGCCTCTTTCTTTTTAAAATGAATGAAGCAGGACCTATTGGTGTTTTTGACTCGGGATATGGTGGTTTGACCGTCCTCAAAGGACTTGTCAAAAACCTTCCCAAACACGATTTTCTGTATCTTGGAGATAATGCGCGTGCCCCCTATGGACCGCGGTCTTTTGAGCGTATTTATGAATTCACTCTCGAAGGAGTAAAACATCTGTTTGATCAAGGTTGTTCTCTTGTTGTTTTAGCCTGTAATACAGCCTCTGCAGAGGCCTTAAGAACCATTCAGCAGAAAGACCTTCCCTATTTGGGAGCCCATAAAAGAGTGTTGGGCGTTCTGCGGCCAACTACAGAAAGTGTTTCAGATTATACCCAAACGAAAGAGATTGGTATTTTAGGGACCCATGGAACGATTCGATCCAAGTCTTACCTAATCGAAATTAAAAAATTCTTTCCGCAAATTCAAGTACATCAACAGGCCTGTCCCATGTGGGTACCCTTAGTTGAAAATGGAGAGTTATTGGGCACAGGAGCAGCTTATTTTGTGGAAAAAGAAATTCAATCTTTATTACAAAAGGGGCCAAGTATAGATGCCATTTTTCTTGCTTGCACCCATTATCCGTTGCTGTATGATTTGATTCGTAGTAGAGTACCAGAACATATAAACATCTATTGTCAAGCTGAGATGGTGGGTCCAAAATTGGCAACTTATTTATCGAGGCATCCTGAAATGGACATAAAATGTCTCAAAAACAGCAAAGTGAGTTTTAGAACAACGGATGACCCTGAAAATTTTGAAAGTCATGCGCAATTATTTTATGGTCAAACCCTTCATTCACAACGGGTAATTTTAGGTGTTAAACAAAGTTAAATGATCCAAATTAACCATTTTAATAGAAAATTATGCGCGCCGAACTACTCCTTAATTATAGCCTAAATTTAATCAAATTTGACCGTCATAATGCTATCTTTGTAGTCAATTAAAAGTTTTCTCACGTGCATGCTTTTTTATTTTATTTACCTTTTTTGCTTTTTTTTGTGTTGGTAGCAGTATACGGTGAAAGAAAGATTGCAGCCTTTATTCAAAGCCGATTCGGTCCCATGGATGTGGGTCCGAAAGGAATATTTCAAACTTTGGCAGACCTTATTAAAATGATGCAGAAGGAAGATCTTGTCCCAAAGGCAGCTGATAAACCTATCTTTCTTTTAGGACCTATCCTTGTGTTTATTGCTATTTTTGCTGGTTTTTCGATGCTGCCGTTAAATGCCAACATAGCTGGAGCGGCCGTCGAATCAGGAGTTTTGTTGCTCATGGCAGTGGTCTCATTGGATGTATTAGGTATTTTAATGGCAGGCTGGGGTTCCAATAATAAATTCTCCTTGTACGGGGCGGTTCGTGCAATTGCTCAAATTGTTTCATTCGAGATTCCTTTGGGATTAAGTGTGCTCTGTGTAGTCATGATTTGTCAGTCGATGGACCTACAAGAAATCACTCGACAGCAGGGTCTTTATACGATTGATCCCATATTTCTTTTTGGGTTGAAAGGTATGGATATTGAAGTGACTCAAATGGGAGGGATACTTTCATGGAACGTGGTGAAAAGTCCACTTTTATTATTTAGCTTTTTCATATTTTTTATCGCTGGGTTAGCCGAGGCCAACCGAGCACCTTTTGATTTGCCTGAGTCCGAATCAGAATTGA
>Ga0206125_10001301_pt1 | contig 29329 bp, 22 predicted proteins | sample Helgoland_Spring_4_FD_148598 | JGI IMG/M metagenome (GOLD analysis project Ga0206125, IMG submission 148598) | Pelagic subsurface seawater microbial communities from Kabeltonne, Helgoland, North Sea - Helgoland_Spring_Bloom_20160331_1 | ecosystem: Environmental > Aquatic > Marine > Epipelagic ... | reverse complement strand
ATAGTAAACCAAATATTCGTTCTAAAGCTTTCCTATCATTTCTAGATTTTATATGAGAAACCAAATTAGTAAATTGATGTTTTTCTTCTATAAATTCTAAAAATTTCAATGACATTGTACATGATAGACCAAAGCTACCAAACCATTGTTTTTGATTTAAAAACAATTCATTTACTTTTTCTGGTTCCTTTAAGAATTTTATAAAATAAGGGATTAATATTTTATGATCATGAACCCCAGGGTTAAAGTGCCAAAAAAATTTAAAATGTTCAATATTTAATTTATCTGCACACAAAGGTGCATTTAAAAACATCGAATCTTGAAAATAAATCATATATTTTGACCATTTATGTTTTAAAAAATAAAAATAAGGTAATATCTCGCCGGATGGTTCAGAGTTATGCTGAATTAATTCACAATTGATTAATTCTATTTTATGAATCAAATTTTGATTCGAATTATTATCAATTATAACAATTTTATTGTTGGGATGAAATTTACGTATAGAATGATAACATTGTTCCCATAAAAAAGAGTTTTTTTGTCTTTTTACACATCGTAAAATGACAAATGTATAATCATCGCTTAAATTTGTATTTTTACTAATGTATTTTTCATTACATATTATTCTTGATTCATTATTACCATGACGTTTATAATGACTTTTAGCTCCATTTTCGGTTCTTATTTTATGTTGTTGTAAATCAACATGATTATTAATATAATCACGCCAATTAAAATTTATAGTATTAAAATCGATAGAATTCTTTCTTGAGATACCCATTAATATATTAAATGAAATTTTTTTTTACCAATATTATAATGTAATAATTTAAAAATCAAAATAATTTATTTTACTATATTATACATGTCTAATTGTTTATCTAATTATTTGATCATTGAAAATTTTTTAACTAATGATGAAATAAATACTCTATTAAAAAATACAAACGATGAAAATGCGCATATCGGTAAATATGGTGATAGAGTTCGTGTAGATAAAAAAATTAGAGTAGAATATGGAACCACGGAAAAAGATATCCTTTTTTTAGATGAAAAATTAGAAAATATGCGAAATGAATTATATATTCATTTTAATAAATTTGTTTTATATCGTGAAAGATGGAAGATAGGATATTATAAAGGTTCAGACAAAGGATTTTATATTGAACACAGAGACAATCAAAGCAGAATTCAATTCAGAAAAATTTCCTGTTTATGTATGTTAAGTAATCCGGAGGACTATGAAGGAGGAGAATTACATTTTTCAGAATTAAAAAAAGAATTTAAATTGTCCAAAGGTTCTATCATATTTTTTGATTCAAATTTATTACATGGAGTGAAACCAGTAACTAAAGGAGAAAGATATATACTATTGACATTTACGTTTGATGTTGAAGGTTCGTTAATTAAAAAAGATTTTAATCTAAAACATTATTTCAATAACCATATAAAATACAAATATATATTACCATTAACACCAGATAGTGGTCCTGGTAATCAAATAATAAGTATAAAAGAATGTTTATTATTATCAAGATTATTGAATAGAATTTGTATATTACCTCCTATACATAGTCATTATACTACGACATCTCATTTTTGGAATTTTAATGAAATCTTTAAAATAGATGATCATTTATCGTGTTATTATGATATGTCAAAATTAGAAAATTATGATTTTGATAATGTATATGGTTGTCATGGAAAATATACATATGAAACTTTGAAATTAGAAAAACATTTAAAAATAGAAAATAAAAAAAATCATTTATTGAATACAAAAAAATTTGAGAAAATAGAAGATATTGATGAATTAAAGAAAACCAACGATGATGTATTGTGTTTAAAACATATATATAATCATGTTCGTTTTAATAAATGTAATATGAATGGGTGTTCTAATTGCAAAGCAAATACGAATTTTTTACAACTCTACAAAGAAATATGTATATTATTGGATTATTCGGATGCTATTAAAAAAATGGGGGATGATTTTATTACAACCTATTTAGATGATACATTTATATCTATTCATATACGTTATCCTGATATGTTATCTAAAAATAAAAGTTTGAAAGATTTTTGTGATTATGATGAAAATACAATATTTGGAATTTTAGAAAATATGAAAAAAGAAAAAAAAATAAAAAAAGTATTTATCGCTACCAATAATATTCGTGCTATTAAAAATAGTAAATTAAAAGAATATGTACTCTATGATATAAAAAATCAAGATAATAATCAAGATAATAATCAAGATAATCATATCAATACTTTTATTGAACAATATATTTGTTGTTGTTCAACTTTATTTATTATGTCAAAATACAATGATTATAGAAAAATTAATGAACAACATATACGAAGTACATGGTCTTCTTTTGTATATGATTATAGATTGTTTAAAAATAAAAATAAAAATAATATATATATCCAATCTATATTATGAATGATACCATTGTAATTCTTACTACTACTGTTAATATATTTAATGTTAGAAAAATATATCAAACATCTAGAGAAGAAAGAATAAAAACATATGTATCAAGTATTTTAAAATGGTTAAAAACGGATTTCAAAATCATCGTGGTGGATAATTCTGGATATACTTTTCCAGAAATTGAAAATGGCGATAATCTATGTAAACTTTCATATACTTATAATAATGTATCTATTCCAGATAAACATAAATTTATAGTGAATAGTGGTGAGAAAGGGCATCATGAAATGTTTGCTATTTATTATGCATTTAATAATATTCCTACATGTTGGGATTATAAAAAATTATTTAAATTAACAGGAAGATATTACATTCCGGAATTTAAAACATATTTAGAAAGGATACCTGATTATTATCATTATTATATCCAAAATAATGATGTCATGTGTGAATTATATGGAGGTCATAAAGATTATGTTCATAATTTAATTATGTTACCATTTATTTCCCAAAGACACAATATTTTAGAAACATTAAAAAAGAAAAGAATTGAAGAAATAGTGAATAATTCTGAAAAAAAAGATATTGTCTATAAATTTCCAAAAATAATTGTTGACCCAGTAATAAAAGGTTCAAGAAATACAATAATGACGAAAATATAAAATAGAACAATATTGTTATTATCTATATTGTTCCATTTTTATGATTTTATTAATTGTAAACAATAATCCGTATCATTATGAAATTATAGAATCAGTCATTAAACATTATGATAAGATTCTCTCTATAAAAAAGGGGGAAATTTCAAAAATATTATTAAGAATCATTCCGGATGATAGTTTTATTTCTTATTTACAAAAAAAATATCCCGCAATTATTATTAATGGTAATCATTATTTCAATATGAAATACTTAATTAATGTTTCTATCTATCATTCTGACTATGAATTAATTCATAAAATGAAAAATAGTTATTATATAACCCATGAGATTCATGATGATTTTAAACAACAAAATAATGTATTATTTACTACACCTTTATGTGGATCAGATAAATACATGTATTTCACCGATTTACCATTTTCTGAGAATAAACAAAAACACAATCTACCTATTTATATCATTCAGGGAGAATTGAAAAGAAGAAATTGGAAGTTGCTAAAAAAAATTCTAGAGAGAAAATACGAATATGATTATAAAATTAAGATAATCGGTAAAGGAGAAATACCTACATTATTGAAGGAACTAATTGATGGACACCGAGATAAAATAATATTAAAACAAGAATTAAGTTTTCAAGATTACCATAAAGAATTTTTGGATTGTTATGGGATCATTCCTTGTATTTCTCTCCAAACAAATAAAATATATTATGAAAAAAAAATAACTTCTTCAATTAATTATGGAATTGGATATGATTTGTATTTTCTTATTGATAATAATTTGCAAAAAATTCATAATGTAAAAAAAGCATATATTTATAACGATAATATTGAAGAATCGTTTTTACATTCTTTGGAAAAATTTTATTTATAAAAAAAAAAGAATATAAAATATAAAATATATAAGTAAAAATTTTGATATAATTATAATAACGTTATAATTATATTACCAATGAAAATATTGAAAAACTTGTATAATTTCTCCTCTAGACATATAGGAAATAATATCATAGAAACCGAATCATTATTAAAAAGAGTAGGTGTTAAAAATATAAATCAACTTATGAAAGAAGTTGTTCCTACTAATATAACGCAAAAAATGCCGCATTTTAATCATTTATCGGAAACAAAGGCATTAAGTAATTTAAAAAATATAATGGACAAAAATATCATAAAAAAAAATCTCATTGGATTAGATTTTCATGATTCAATATTGCCTCCTGTTATTCAAAGAAACATTATAGAAAATCCTAGTTGGTATACTGCTTATACTCCATATCAATCAGAAATTTCTCAAGGAAGATTGGAAGCACTATTTAATTTTCAAACATTAATTACTGAATTGACAGGTTTAGAGATAACTAATAGTTCTTTGTTAGATTCTGGTTCTTCATCGGCGGAAGCATTAAATATGTCTTATAATATATATAATAAATCAAATAAATCGAATAATGGGAAAACCTTTTTTGTTGATAAAAATATGAATCCTGTTATTTTGGATATATTAAAAATGAGAGCAAAAATATTAGATGTTAATTTGATCATTGATGATGCAAATAATATAAATATCAACGAGGATTTATTTGGATTTATGTTTTCCTATCCTAATGTATTGGGTGAAATAAATCAACATAAAGAAATCATATCGTCGCTAAAAAAAAATAATACAATTGTCTCTTGTTATACTGATTTAATGAGTTTAATGATATTAAAATCACCTGGAGAACTTGGTGCGGATATTGCTTTTGGTAGCAGTCAACGTTTTGGTCTGCCATTAGGTTTCGGAGGACCTCATTCTTCATTTTTTGCAACGAAAAAAAAACACATACGATTATTACCAGGTAAATTAATTGGTAAATCTGTAAATAAAGATAATAAAGAAGTCTATAGAATGGCATTACAAACAAGGGAACAACATATCAAACAAGACAAAGCGACCAGTAATATTTGTACATCCCAAGCCTTATTATCCATTGTTACATCAATGTATGCAATTTATCATCGTAAAGATGGTTTAATAAAAATATCGAATGATATTCATTTGAAGACATGTCTTCTTGAAAAATATTTAAATGAAAATGATATACAAGTATATAATACTAATTTTTATGATACATTAACATTTGAAACGAAAGAAAATAATCATATCATAGAACAATTAAATGATGCAGGATATAATGTATTAAATGATAATTCTAGTATTCGTTTATCAATAAATGAAGACATAGACATACCAGATTTAGCGAATATTATTAACATTATAACCAATAAAAATATCCATTCAGATGAATTACAATCTATATATGAAATGGAATCTTTAAATGATGACTATTTACGTGGTGACTATTTACGTGGTGACTATTTACGCGATGATGATTTTTTACAACAAAATATATTTAATTCTATTTATACAGAAACTGATTTGATGAGATATATTAAAAATTTAGAAAGAAAGGATTATTCATTAACCAATGGTATGATACCTTTAGGATCATGTACTATGAAATTAAATGCAACAAGTGAATTAATGCCATTATCATGGGAATCTGTTCAAAAAATTCATCCATATACTTCTGATATAAATTCAAAGGGTTATAGGCAAATGATAGATGAGTTGAGTGATATGTTGAAAAAAATAACAGGATTGAATCATATTTCCTATCAATCAAATTCTGGAGCAATGGGTGAATATTCCGGATTGTTATGTATTCAAGAATATCATAAAAATTTAAATCAAAAAAAAAGAAATGTTTGTATGATACCATTATCAGCACACGGAACCAACTTTGCCAGTGCAAAATTAGCAGGAATGGAAATAATAAAATATTCTGATGATATTACACTGAATGAGTTTGAAGAATTGGCGAAGGAAAATAAAGATCGTTTATCTTGTTTAATGATAACCTATCCAAATACATATGGTATATTTGATAAAGATATTAAGGATATTACAAAAATCATACATGATAATGGAGGATTAGTTTATATGGATGGGGCAAATATGAATGCGCAAATAGGTATTACAAATCCTGGATTTTGCGGCGCTGACGTATGTCATTTAAATTTACATAAAACATTTTGTATTCCTCATGGGGGTGGAGGTCCTGGTATGGGTCCAATATTAGTAAATGATAAATTAAAAGATTATTTACCCAGTAATTTATTACAATCGTGTGAAACAGATAATGATAAAAATTATGGTACTATTACGATGTCTCAATGGAGTAGTGCTTCAATTTTAAATATAACATACCAATATTTAAAAATGATGGGTAGCGATGGTTTATCAGATGCAACCAAAATGGCTATTTTAAATTCAAATTATTTAAAAGATTCTTTAAAAGATTATTATAATGTTTATAAAACAAATGAAAGTGGAAGAATTGGTCATGAATTTATAATTACATTAGATGAATTTAAACATTTAAATATTACTGATTTAGATATTGCAAAAAGATTAATCGATTATAGTTTTCATTCACCAACTATGTCATGGCCTATACGAAATTCGTTAATGATTGAACCTACAGAATCAGAATCAAAAAAAGAACTAGATAGATTTATAGATGCTATGATTCAGATTCGAAAAGAAATCCAAGAAATAGAAGATGAAAAGTATTGTAAAAAAAACAATGTTCTTAAAAATTCACCTCATTCGATGGATTGTATAATAAATTGGAAATATCCTTATAGTATAGAAAAGGCATGTTTTCCATTGAAAAGTTTACATAATAATAAATTTTGGCCTTCAACAAATAGAGTAAATGATATATATGGTGATAAAAATTTAATAATTAAATAACTTCCAAATCTTTTAAATGCCAATATTCAGATCCGCCTGACGGCATTGGTCGTCTAATAATAAATGGAATTTTTTTCTCTTCTAACTCTTTTGTAGCAATTAAATACCCATCAATAATATCGTTGGAAACTTCCACAAAAGGTTTACTTCCATTATTAATTTGTTTAGTTCTTTCACCAAGAATTTTCGTTTTTTCGTATTTAGTTAAATGAGGAATCGTTTTATGTAGTTCATCAATGATAATATTTTTATTATTTCGTAATATTTTACATAATGATAAAATTTCATCAAAATTATGAATTTTTGACTCCTGATGATATTGTAATAAATAATCTTGTTTTGTATCTTGATCTATTTTTTTAAATTCATTATTATAATCATTATCTTCGTCGCTATCTGAACTATAATAATCAGAATTATTTTCTTCATAATTATTTATTAAAGACAAAGGTTGAGATTTTTCTTGTTTATTATTTTCTTCTTGATCCTCATCTTGATCATCATCTTGATCATCATCTTGATCATCATCTTGATCCTCATCTTGATCATCATCTTGATCCTCATCTTGATCATCATCTTGATCCTCATCTTCAATTTTATCAATTTCTTCATCTGATTCCTCGTCAGATTCATTCTGATCAGGAGGAGGTGGAACATCATCATCTTCATCATCACTTTCATTTTTTTCTTTTAGAACAATTTCATCATCACTATTATCTATTTGTTGTTCTAAATCATCATTACTTATTTCTGATAACTGTTCAAATTCTGACATCTTTATTATATTATTTATATAATATTCTTTTATTTCAATTTTTTAAATAAAAAATAAAATTTATTATTTATTTAAATTAAATCGTTTCATTAGTCTTCCAAGTATAATTACAATGACTGCATAAATAAATATATTTTAAACTAGTATTATCATATCTGATATAAATAATTTCATTTGATTTTGGATCTTTTTCATCATTACTAGGACAAACATCATTAGGACATGGAACATTATCAATTCTTGGTAAAGTTGGATCCAACACAGTATATCGATTTATTAAATTATCATGTTTTTTTACTTGTTTTTTAATATTAACATTAGATACACAATAACTATCATTTAGTTCTTCGTTTGTATTACCACAATTGCGACAATAATGAACCAATTTATTTTCATTACCATTATCTATTTTAATATAATACATGTTTTGACATTTTTCGCAAAAATGCATATTGTTATATATAGATAAATAGATATTATTCTTTTATTTCAATTTTTTTATATTTAAATTTTTATTAAATTTTTATTAAACTTTTTATTAAATTTTTATTAAACTTTTTATATATTTCATTATAATCTATATTGATTTTCATATTATATATATTGGTGATAATAAGCATGTTTTTTTTATTTTTTTTCAAAACATTAATTTTGTTTTTAATTGTATCGTAATTTTTTTGATAATTTTCACTAATTTCTTCATGAAATAATTTATTGATACTATTTTCATTTATATTATGAATTGTATTATATATCGCTGTATCAAAATTTTTAAAGGTAATTATATCATTATAATTATTAAAATCAGGATGGTTTTTAGTAACTCCAGGTTCATTTAATAAAGGCGAATCATTAAACACAGTAACTAATGTTAATAATATAGAAGAAATAGTTTGACAAGAAGTCCATTGTTCTCCTCTCCATGTGTTTAATAATGATAAACAAACCTTTCCACTTCTATATAAATTTGGATTAAATCTTGTTATTCCATCCTGAGTTAAAAAATTCAGTTTGGGCGGAGTAAATGGATAATCAGTAGGATATAATAATTCAAATAAATAAAATCCATTTTCATAAGGTGTATCAGCTGGCCCTATTATTAATGCGTATCCTTTAAGTAAATCATCCTCATCATGTTTATAATATACACCTTGATCATGTAATGGTTCCTTTTGTAGTTGTCTTATATCTTTAATTAATCTTGTTATCGTATTTTTTGAAATAGAAATTATTGCTGACATCAATTATAATATAAATAAATTTATTTTTAATACATATTATTTATCTAGTTAATAATTCGTTTAATTTTTAATTTAAAGAAAATGAAATAATAAAATTGATATAAAAATTTAGGAGTATATATTATTATATTAAAATGAATAATCAAGATTATAATGATACATGTAGCTTTTTAAACTATCATTATCACGATAAATCATCACAAGATGAAATAACACATACAAAAATTGGGGATAAAAATTTAGGGATTAGTGGTGGTGCATATCATATTCCATTAGATAAAATTGACGAATTTTATAACTATTACTACCAAGATGTATTTGTTAGAAAAAAAAATTTCTATCTTACTGAAAAACAACTTCACAATAGCCAAATAATGATTGATTTTGATTTTAGATACGATGTATCAGTCAAAACTAGACAACATGGAGATGATGATATAATTGAAATATTAGAATTGATAACAGATACATTAAAATATATTTATAATTTTAATGATCAAGATAAATTTAATATGTATATTTTTGAAAAAGAAACCGTGAATAAAAAGCAAGATGTAACTAAAGATGGAATTCATATTTGTGTTGGAATAAATATGATACAAGAAGTTCAAATTTATCTACGAAATAAAATATTGGAGACAATAGCCAATAAGCAAAATTTATCGAAATTACCTTTAATAAATACATGGGAAAATGTATATGATGAAGGAATTGCCGCCGGAACAACAGGATGGCAATTATATGGTTCAAAAAAACCGGATCATTCTCCTTATGAAATGACATATAATTTTGAAGTTGTATATGATCGTGCTGCAAATGATTTTGATGTGAATCAAATTGATGTAAATGATTTTAATTTGCAACAAAATTTTAAAAAATTAAGTGCTCGTTATATAAATCCAACTGAATATGCCATTAAAAACGATATATTAGAATATTGTTTATCTGGAACATCCTGTAAAAAGAAGAAAAAAAGAATTAATTTGATTAAAAAGAAAACAAATATCAATGAAATTTTAACGGAAGAGGACTTAGACAATGCAGTAAATGATGTATTGAATTCATTACGACCATCTGATTACAATATTCGAGAAGTCCATAATTATATTATGATTTTACCAGAATCTTATTACGGCGAAGGTTCATTTAATAAATGGATACGTGTCGGTTGGGCATTGAAAAATACAGATCATCGTTTATTTATGTCATGGATGAAATTTAGTTCTATGTCAAAAGATTTTGATTACACTAGTATTCCAGAATATTATAGCATGTGGTTAAATTTTGATGATGAATCATCTAATACTGGATTATTAACATTCCGATCTATTAATTATTGGGCAAAACAAGATAGTTCTCCTGAAAAATATAAAAACATTCATGATAATACCATTAATTATTTCATTGAATTAACATTACCACAATTAGGTTGTATAAAATATTCTATTGTAGATTTTGATTTAGCAATGGTGTTATATCAAATATTCAAAGATAAATACGTGTGTACAAATGTAAGTAAAAATGAATGGTATGAATTTAAAAAACATAGATGGCATAAATGTGATGCAGGATCAGCACTTCGATTAGCAATTTCCACTGAAATGTATGTTATTTACACAAAGAAGGTTCAAGAATGTCTTAAGTTAATGGTTGATTGTGAAGATGATAAAGAAAAACAAAAACGATTACAAATAAAAACAGCAGCCATGACAGATATAGGGTTAAATTTAAAAAAAACTACGGATAAGAATAATATTATGCGTGAAGCGCGAGAGATTTTCAAGGATGATAATTTTCATGAAAAATTAGATGGTAATACACAATTATTGGGTTTTAACAATGGTGTATTTGATTTTGAATGTAATGTTTTTAGAGATGGACGACCCGAAGATTATATTTCAATGAGTACAAATATTGATTATAAACCATATGAAAAAGTTAGTAAAAGATTAAAAGATGAAATGGAAGTTTTTATGGAACAATTATTTCCTGAACATAATTTAAGAGAATATATGTATCAACATTTAGCTTCAACTTGTATTGGTAATAATATTAATAATACATTTAATATTTATACAGGGTTTGGTAGAAATGGTAAATCAATATTGGTGGATTTAATGAGTAAATGTTTGGGAGATTATAAAGGAACCGTTCCCATTACATTAATTACTAGAGGAAGATCTAATATTGGTAGTGCAACACCAGAAATTGCTCGTTTAAAAGGTTTACGATTAGCAGTAATGCAAGAACCCAGTAAGCAAGAGAAAATAAATGAAGGTATGTTAAAAGAATTAACTGGTGGTGTTGATGTATTACAAGGTCGTCATTTACATCAAGAACCAATTGAATTTATTCCACAATTTAAATTAATAGTAACATGCAATAGTTTATTTGATATTACAAGCAATGATGATGGTACATGGCGAAGAATTCGTGTTTGTGAATTTAAATCATTATTTACCGAAAATCCGATAGACGATGATGAAGATAAACCATATCAATTTAAGGTTGACAAGAATTTATCAGTAAAATTTGATAAATGGAAAATTGGATTTATATCAAAATTAATTGAAATAGCAAAAGAATCAAAAGGAAATGTAGAAGATTGTGATATTGTAATGCAAAAGAGTGGTCAATATAGACAAGGACAAGATTATTTGACTGAATTTATATCAGAAAAAATAGAAAAACAAGATGGAGAAAAAATTCAGAAGGGAGAAGTATATAGTGAATTCAAACAATGGTTTAATATGCAGTATGGAAGAAAAGTACCTCAGGGAAAAGAATTATATGATTTCTTAGATAAACGATTTGGAAAATATAAAAAAGGGGGATGGCACGATGTTCATATTATTTATGATACCCAGTAATTTTATTGGTTTATTGTATATTATACACCTTTAAATATTTAAGTTTGCACAAAATATAATAAACAGATATAAATTTTTTTTTATTGTATAGAATATCATAATAAAAGAAATAATTAAAAATTGTATAAGTTATTAATTTAGTATTTATTTTAATATTATTTAATTTATATGTTTAGATATATTGCTGGAAGTAATATTAATCATGCTTTAAATGTAGGTAAATATTATATACATAAAAATAAAATACCTATAATTAATTATGCAATAGAAGGACAAAATAATTATAAGAAAACGTATAATGAATATAATAAAATAATATCTTTATTACCTGAAAATTATTCCATAGCATTAAAATTATCTTCATTTAATTTTGATTCGTTGTCTATTAATGATACTATAAATAACGCAAAAAAAAAAAATATTAAGGTATTTATTGATGCAGAAAATGATAAAGATAATGAAATATATCAGGATATATCTACAGATTTATTATTAAAACATAAAAATATTTATAAAACATATCAAATGTATAGAAGAGATTCTTTAAAAGTATTAATGAGTGATATAATTAAATGCAATAAAAGAAATATTCCATTTTCTGGAAAATTAGTAAGAGGAGCGTATTGGAATTCTGAAAAAAATGATGGTCATTTATTTATAAAAAAAGAGGATACGGATGAATCTTATAATCAAGCAATAATAAATATTAATAAATTTGAATTTAATACACATCCAAATATAGTATTGGCAACACATAATGAGAAATCAATATATATAGCACGATTATTAAATAAAGATTTATTTGAATTTTCTCATCTACAGGGGATGAAAGAAGATTACTATAATAATATTTGTAACACTAGTAATATTTATGTTTATATACCATATGGTCCATATAATGAAATGATACCTTATTTGTCTAGAAGATTATACGAAAATATTGATATGTTAAAATACGCATTACGTTAATATAATCATTTTTTCAATATAAATACAATATAGATAATTATATATATATATATTGTATATATTCGTTAATGGAAGATTATTTTCATCATTATGGAAATGTTAATGAAAATAATTATACACTTCATAATGAAATAAGATCAGCAATTAATAAATCTCAGTATACTATACATACTTTTGCACAGCAAATGAATGTAAAATTAAGGACATTGGAATCGTATCTGGATGGTACTATTATTCCTGAAAAAAAAGTCATTAAAAGAATGAATAAATTTTTAAATAATAAATTGAATGTTTATTAAGATATATACCTTAACTTTATTGGTTTATTTTATATTAGAAATCAATCATACTTATAAATTATATCTAATATATATACATCTGCAACTGAAGTTGGTTCAAAATAATCATTATCATATTCTTCTTCATCATCATGAAAAACATTAGTCCACTCCCAACAATTACATTGGGCATGTCCATCCCAAATATTTCCACAATATTCACATTGTATCATTTCACCTGTTTCTAGTAAATGCTGAATATGTTTTTCATAATCATCGTCTGTTTTTTTTTCATAACAAGGACAACAAAAATCATCGGTATATTTAATATCATCTGTTAATTCGGTATTGCATTCTTTACAATTATTCATATTCTATTTTATTCATTATTTTATAATAATGAATAAATCAATTTTATATCTTAATTATCTAGATTATTTAAATACATATTTTTAGGTAATAAATTATAAATGAAGCTAATAAATGTATATAAAACATTAACAAACCAGTAGACAATGAAAGGATAAACTAACATAGCAAAAACAACTATAAAATTTCTTGGCTCTTTGTACATGTTTTTAAAAAAAAATGTAATTAAAAAACACAAAACAATTAACCAATAAAAAAATAACAATTGATTATTATAACTATCTAATTTGTCCACTTCATTTACTTCATAAACCACCCTTCTACTATTTATATTATTTGAATTTACTTGTTCATTAATATTATTTTGTAATTGTTTATTCTCTTTCTTATATTTTTCAAATAATTCTACCATATATTCATTATTTTTTTTTATACTTTCATAATCATTTATATTATTTGTCAAATTTTTATAACTATGTTGATGATCTAATGTTAACATATTACATAATTTAGTTATTTCCTTTTTTGCTTTATTTTTCATAAATTCATCATAATATTCTTCACCAAAAGCGTAAGTAAAATAACTTTTTCTAGAATTATCTAAATCGTGGGGTGCGTTTTGTAGTCTATTTTTTTCCTTATTATATTTTTTTTTTAACTTATCAATTTCTTTTTGTCTTTGACATCCATCATCGCACAATAATTGATCATTCACTTGATCAACTAATGCATTTAAATCGGCCATATTATATTGTTTTTTATTACCTTTTTGATATTTTTGTAAATCTTCAATGAATCCCATACTTAAATAATATATATATAATATCCAAATAATTTATATTAAACATTTGTAAAATTATGTTTATCACTAAATGGAACAACTACGCTGTTATTTGGTAAAATAACAGTATCAAAATTATTATCATTTAAAGAATATTTTGTTAAATCACCGGAAATCATAGTTTCATTTAATGATTCACTAGCTGATCCACTAGCTGATTCACTAGCTGTTTCACTAGCTGATCCAGAATTATTTAAAATTTCACATTTATTCGTATCACTATTAAAAGAAGTACCATCGGCACAACAATCTTGTCCAAAACATCCAAATTTATCATCCCATTTTTTATTAGTAATATTTACAGATAAACGGGAATCCCATGGATTACTACTACTATCATCATCGTCTCCTTTAGATATTCCTGACACTTTATTATATGCATATTCATCATAATTCATATTATCTCTAAAAGCAATATCTTTTATTTTGAAGAATAAAAAGATTAACCCTATTCCTAAACTAATTGAAATTAAAATAGTAGTGATAGAACTAGGTATAATTTCTCTATTTCCTAATGCTGCAAATAATATGATTGGTATACATGTAAAAATAATAATTTTCATTACTTCACTATGATTTTCATAATTACTGCTATAATATTTATTAATTTCAACCATTCTAGATTTATTATTTTTTTCTGTTTGTAATGCTTGTATTTGAGATTTTGCATTTTTTAATTCTGATTCTACTATGCCAATATTTGTCATATCATTTACTAAATTTCTACGAGAACTAGAAACATTATTTCTTAAAAGACTATACATATTTTTCAAACTTTTAAATAAATTTTGTCTTAATGTTGATATCTCATCGATTCTTCTTACAATTCTGTTGGCTTCTGATTTTGATACTGCTTCTCCTGCTACAGAAGTATCTAATTTTCTATAAAGATTTTTTTCCATTTCTTGCAATTCTTTAATATTTTTAATGGTTTGTTCTTGTGATTGATCCATATCACCAAAATGTTTATCAGAGAATTCTGTTTGTTTTAATCCATCATTTTCCATATTATTTATATATTATAGATAAATAATTATTTAAAATATATAATTAAATCTTAATAATGTTCTAAATTATTTTTTTTTTATTATTTTGAATGTCAATATCATTAACAATATTGCAATAATGGAATAGGATATATATTTATAATTTTCGGCAGTTACTATATATTCTCCATCTTCTTCTTGTTGTGTTAATATTTGTAAATTATCTTTTCCTTCTTTTACTTTATTCATAATCTGTTCATATTGATATACCATATCAATACCACTTCGTTTCGTTTTATTTGTTCTATCATTAAATTTTTGGGCTTTCGTTATTAATCCTTTCATTTCTTTTAATATTTCCTCCATTACTTTCATTAAATCATCCTTCTTTTTTTCTAATATATTTCTTTCTTGTGAAGTAGCTGCTTTTATAGAACAATTTTTCTTTTTATTCATTGTTCCATCCATATCTGTAAGTGTAACTTGGTCTTTGACATAAGTATCATATTGGTCATAGTGATAATTTTTACTTGATTTTATTGATTCATGATTAATAATACATGTTTTGCTATTATCACGTTTATACAAAAAACTTGTGCAGTCTTTCGAATTCGTACAATGTTCTTCACATTCAGAATGTGATTTATCTTTTAATAGTGTGTATGGAGGCGATGATCCTACGATTGTTGTTTTTTCTTTTATTTCGTATGAGGTTTTAATACCACTACCTGTTAATTCGGTAAATTTATCGGATGAAACATTCGAATTAATTTGACTATCACAGGAATAATTATTATCTAATACTTTATCACGAACATAAATATCATAATAGGAATCTTTTCTAGAAATACTTTTAGGCCACATGTTTTTATTTTTTAAAATGACTACATTTTTATTGCTTCCAACACCTGGATATTCTGAATACCTTCTATATACAAACCCTGCCGCTTCAGGATTTGAATTACAAAAAGCTTTTGCCTGTTCAATATTATCAACAAATGACCATCGAATACTATTACCAGGTGAATCATAACCAGCTTTGGCAAGTTTATATGTTACACCATTATTAATAGCTTCTTGAGGATACTGATATTTATTTCCTTTTTCATTTTGATAAAAAGCGTTCCCCAAATTTTTAACATCTGATTTAGGTATTGTATAGACTGAATTTGCACCCCAACCACCTACTTTTTCATTATTATATGTTCTACATTTAGAATAATTACTACCTACTAATATATTACCTTCATCAGATATAACTATTGTATGATATCCATTATCGGAAACAAGATACTCTCCTTTATTTAAAAATTCATCTGATTTCATATAATTTCTACCATATTTTCTGTTTTTTAACCAATCATCATTTTTACTTAATCTATTACTTGTATTATTACCGGTATTAAATGAAAATAATTTCCCCTGATTATCAGTAGGACCAGAACCTCTATATAAAACACAATCTCCATCATCTTGAATAATTAAATATGCATTTGCCGGCTTTGCTTGTTTTATATAACTATTCCAATTATTACTACTATATCCATTCGAAAATCCACGTTTAATATAACATTTTTGCGCATTATCGTTATAGTTATGAACTACACAACCATCGTCATTCGCACATTTATCGTGACAATAATCTAATGAAACATTAGAATAGTTTGTAATATCATTTCCTCCATAATCAAAACCTTTTTTTTCCTTCCAATCAATTTCTGGTGTTTGTTTTTCATTACCACTATTCCATAATTTTTTTCCTCCGTGTTCCTTATCTGATAATATTAATTGTGATTGAGTTGATATATGCAATGTTATTTCATCATTTATTTTTGCTGAATCTGTATATGATTTCCATAAACTAACACCTTTTACCCAACGCCATCTCCATTTAAAATTATTCCAGCACCAATAACAATATTTTTTATATCTTTCCCAATGCCATTCATAAGAACCTGTTTCAAAATGTGGTTTTCCTTTTAATTGCCAATGCCATTTACGATATTGAGATTTACCATATTTTGTCGCTTCTTCCAAACTATCTCCAATATAACAATAAGCATTCGTGGAACTTCTTCCATATTGTAGTCCAAATACAGATTTACCCATTTCTGTTGCTGTTTGAGCGCACTCCATTTTTGACATTTTTGTTCCACCAAACATAGGTAATGCTCTAGAATAAGATTTATCGATATAACATCCTTTTTTTAATGGTTCTCCTTTATATGTTGGAGGCATTTGAGCATAAATATTTTTTTGATTTTTATTCTTATCATCATTTATATATTCATGTGAAATTTGAGTAATTGATTTTTGAATATCATTATAGGAAGATAATACTCTATCAAATTTTGTTCTTAGATGATTAAATTGTTTGTTTTCTTTATTTGATAATTCAGATAATGAATTAGCATTTACTTTTTCAAATGGGACATTTGCTTTATCCATGGATTCAACAAATCCTTCTTTTACCGGTGTATTATTATTATTATGTTCATCTTCATCTATTTTATTTTCCTTCATTAATAATGATTTTTCTTGTTCTTTTCTTCTTATTTTTTTCATTTTTAAATATCCATTACCTTGATTTAATAATGATGTTGAATTAGTCATTTATCTAATAATATATAAAAAGATTAATATTTTTATATATTCACACTTATTTTAAATACCTATTATTTTTATGATTTATAATTAATTAAACTTTATAAATTAGCTTAGCGTTTATTTATTTGATGAAATGTCAATCCGACTAAACCTAAAGCGACAATAGATAATGATAAATATTGATATTGATTTGTTGTTAATTGATATTCATCATTTTCTTCTTGTTTTTTTAAATCTTGTATATCATTTTGAATTCGAATTAATTTTTTCCTATCATTTTCTAAATGTTGGAGTTCTGTTAATTTTTTATTATCTACATTAAAATTAATTTGTTTTAATTTACTCTCATATTGTTCTCCTGATTTATATATTTTCATATTTAAATCGACTAGTTCATTACCTAGTTTTGATAATTTTTTATTTAAATAAATAATATCTTGTAAAGAATTTAAATATTCTTGTGTAATTTGTCCTGTTTGTCCTCCTGGTGGAATTGCTGTATAAACTCCATCGTATGTTTGAATATTTTTTTTACTCCCCATAAAAGCACCATAACATTCATTTTTCCATTCATCTTCTTTTATTTTATTTGAATAATAAACTACAGCATCAAATGGACCTTTATCTGATTTCTCAGCTTCATTTTTACACCCACCAAATGTTGAAGATTTACCCAAATATTTAAAATTATCATTATCGTCTTCTTTTGCTATCATACCTTCTCCATAATTTTTATTTGGTTTATTTTCCCATAAAGGTTTATTGTAAGCGGTGTATTGATAATTTGGATTATTAATATTTTCTGATTTTCCTATATCATTACTATAATGTAAACATTCATTGCCCCAAGACCATCCTAATGCTCTTGACCATGTTTGAGGTCTCCACAATGAAAGTGCACAATCTTCGTCTTCGGCACATAAAGTATTACATTTTGAATTATTTATCCATTGTGGAAAAGCTTTTTCTAATTTTCCTTTAGTCGGTTGATTGTTCATTTTTATATTATAATCTTGAATTCGTCCGGAACCTAATGTATTTGTTTTTCCTACTTGTTGTCTTGCATCATTAAAGAATTTCATTTTTGCATTATACAATCTCCAATTACAACAATCAGGTCTATTCCATATTCTAATTCTTTTTACATTATGACTTTTTTTTAAATCCAATTCAATATATTCATTTTCTCTATTGAGCGTATGATTTGAATTTGCACTAGGCCACCATGCTACCGCTTCATGATTTCCATCGATAATTTTATTCGCATCCCCATTGTGCATTTCCGAACTAGCATATGCATCTGGTCCATTGGGATTTCTTTCAAACTTAATAGATTTATTAAATTTAACATGATTGCTTTTATTTTTAATCCATTTTCCATTCCCATAATCACCATTTTTATTTGGTTTTGTAGTATCCTCCTTATCCTCTATTGATGGTGTAGCATTACCTATTAATAATTCCCAATCATTTGTATCTTCATTAAACATTTCTAATTTAATTTGTTTAATTTTCGCTCCATCATTTCCAATATAATATTTCATTCCATTTACAGATTGATTTGAAAAATTAACTGGAATTTCTAATGAAGTAGAAGAGCCCATAAATATATTTTTTCCTTTCAATTCATATCTTTTTGTCACTTCTTTATTACCATCTGTAAAACTTATCCAATTGAATCTTCTCGTTCCATCGTATCTACCATATGCTGTTGTTATTGTTATTTTCATTTTTTTTTGAACAAAATTTTTGGCAATATTCGTGCCATATTCATCAAATACTTCCATTTCGTTTATATGAATATACTGAAAATTATGTTCTACTCTAATATATCTTACTTTGTTCTTTTCAATTAATTCTTCTACGCCATGAACATTTTGACCTGTACTCAATGTGTAGTTTTTTTTAGATCCTCTTTCGACATTTTGAATATATGTTTTATATGCATCTTCATATTGCAATTTTAATTGATTAAATTCTTCTTCCTTCTGTTTAATTTGAATAATAGATGGATTATTACCTCTCCAATTATTTATATAGCTATTAATTGCTTTTTTATTAGTTGGTATATCATTATTATTTGACATTGTAAATATAATATATATTTATAATTAAATTATATAATTAACAATATTTATATAATTTATTTAATTTATTTAATTTATTTAATTTATTTAATTAATTTATTTAATTTATTTAATTTATTTAATTAATTTATTTAATTTATTTAATTTATTTAATTAATTTATTTAATTTATTTGGCTACAGTTTTTAAGGTGATGCCTCCTACCAATAATGCAATTAATGTCCATGATATATACATATAATATTGCGCATTATATTCTTTATAGGAATCATTTTCTTGTGCTTCTAATGTAAGAATTGATTCATTATAATTTTTAATTCTATCACGATTTTCATCTAAATTATTTAAATATTTTTCTAATTTATGTTTTTTATTATTTATTTTTTTATTCATATTGTAATCTTTTGAAATAATTTTGTTCATACTTTGTGATAGTTCTTTTGCTAAACTAATTAATTCATTATTTATTTTTAATAAATCTAAATAATCAGCTGGATCTATATCTAATTTCATACATGGAGTATATTTTGTCATAGTAGACCCATTAGGTATAGCTTTGTAATCTTTGTTATTTAATGAAATAATTTTCATTTTACACGTATTATGTTTATTTTCCCATACATTATTTGTATAAATATGTTTTATTCCTTTTAAATCCACCCAGGCATATTCACCAGATGAATTATTTTTAATGATTTTACCTGCAACAAAACAAGGTTGTCCGGTATTCATATCCAAACTTTTTGTAAAATTACTTAATGATCTACTTTTAATAGGAATTGCTGATTTAGGGCAGCTTTTATTATCATTATCCCATGCTTCATGAGAATATGTATGTGTGTATCCAAAATTATTAATAAAATAATTTGTATCGTGATTTGAAACTGTTTTTCCTAAAAAATTTTTATTGACATTATAAAATTCATTTTTTTTAATCATTTCTTCATTTATTCTTTTTTGCAAATGGGTATATTCTTTTAATTTACGATTAAATGCTTTTTCCTTGTCCTTTACTTCATTTATTAAATCATTAAAAGATACATTTACATTAGATGAATCATTTTGATCCATCGTTTCGCGGACAGAACAAACAGAACTATTACATGTCTCTAAAATTCTTGAAATATTGATATTTTTTATATGTGAATGATTATATTTTAATAATTGATCACCTTGTTTATTTAATAATGAATTTATATAATTATCATTATTTATAACAGAAGAATACATATTATATAGTATATCTATAGAAAATGTATTAAATGATTGTTAAATTAAAAATTTAATGTTATATTATTAAAATATCTTCGGTCCGTAAAAAAATCTTCTATTGGTTCAAATATATTTATACCCATAGAGCGAGTTCCCAAAATAATAATTAATAGTATTATACTAAGTATACTTAATACTTTCTTTGAAAATGACATTGTATCATCTAATTCATAACCTTCATCATTATATAAATTATATAAAAAAAAGGATATTATAACTATACCGATAATAAGAACAATAAAATGTATATATCTTTGTGAATATATAACTTTGGTATCATCATACATTTGTTCATTTGTAGAATCTCCATTCATAATATTTTTGTAAATATCTGTTAACTTTTTATTTTTAACTTTTTCATTTTTAATCGTTTTATTGGTTTCTTTAACAAAAGAATTTAATTTATTTGTATCCAAATCTACATTATTGTCTAATAATAATATGGTTTTTAAAAAATTTTGTAATTCATTTTTATTTCCTTCAAATTTCTTTTTATTTACATCATAATTAACATTCTCCTTATGTAATATATAGGAATTTTTAAAGTTTTCTAATAATAAATAAAATCGTTGGTTTAAAATTCCTGCTTTTTTTTTTAAATTAATCGGATCTTCCATTGATATATATTATTTATATATATTTATTCATTCACACATAATCTAAAATAATCACCATGAATTGCATTTTGTGAAGATCTTAAAATATGACAAACATCCTTTGGTTTCATACATATTGCCAATGCTACAGGATCAAATCGAGAAATTGTTGGTAATTGATTATCATCTAAAATATTATATTTGGTTTTCATTTCTTCTTTTTCAATTTGAGATAAAATAGTATGTTTGGGGACTAAAGAATGTTCTAAAATATTAAATTGTAAACGTTTCAATGGATATAATATAATATAAATTCCTTCTAAAGCATATATCTGTTTGACAGTATTTAATAAGGTATCATTGGGTTCTAATTTTGTAATAATAACCAATTTATCATTTTTTGTTAATATTTGTTCTAAATTATACAAATCTTCAATCATTTCATGAATATTCGCTGGAGATAATGATTTCCAAATACTATATTTTATATATATTTTTTGGTTAGTATCCTTTTGCTCTAATACTAAGTCTAATTGTTTATTTTGTACCATAGTTCCAATTTCGGTTATACTAAATTCATCATAACTTGAAATATCGTATTTTTGTTCTTTTAATTGGGATAGTAATGTTTTTCGTGAGGTGTGAATAGTATTAACAATACTACTTGGTTGAGATAATGTAGATGTCATTATTATAATATAATATAATAATGAAATTCTATTTTAATTCAATTTTTTTATTATTCTATTTTTATTATTCTATTTTTAATATTTTTATTTATTATTTTTCAAAATTAACACTTTTAATTTCTCCACCATTTCCTTCGTTTGGTTTTTCAGATTTTTCATCTATTGTAGTTAATATTGAATTTCTTGTATCATTATCATCATTACCAATATTATCTATGATAGAAGAATATGATACTCCTGATTGTTCTTGTTGTTCTCCTCCTCCTTGTTGTTGTTGTTGTTGTCTTGTTTCAGATAATGATTGTGTCGGAACCATTGGTGTAATCATTATTGGAGTACTTGGAATATATCCATTATCATTACCACCACCTGTCATTAAAGGTGTTCCAGGCGGTGTTCCAGGCGGTGTTCCAGGCGGTGATCCAGGAATATAGTTAGGTGAGTAAGGTAATTGATTTACTGCTACTGGTGAAGGTGAATTATCAGGTGGAGAAAATGATGGGGATCTAGGAATATAATCAGGACTTCCAGGAGGAGTATTAGGATCATAAGCAGGACTTCCAGGTGCATAAGGAGGACTATTGGGATCATAACCAGGACTTCCAGGTGCATAAGGAGGACTATTGGGATCATAACCAGGACTTCCAGGTGCATAAGGAGGACTATTGGGATTATAACCAGGACTTCCAGGTGCATAAGGAGGACTTCCAGGAATATAAGGAGGTGTATAATCAATATATATATCTTTTCTAGTAGCCTTAATAGTAATTTTGCTATTTGTTTTCTCAAGAATATTCGATGTTGATAATCCTTCGACATTATTTAAATCATGTGAAATCAATACAATATTATCATCATCCTGTATTAAACCTATTACCCATTCTCTTCCTTCTATTACATCTTTATTATATCTAACCTTATCACCTTTTTTATATTCCACATTAAGATTATGTAATTCATTCATTTCAGGTAATTTTGTATAATCTATTTCTAATTCATCGTCTGGTGTAGTTAAAGCAATTTCAGGATTGACTATTTCTCTTTGTTCTCTATCCTTTATTTTATTTGCATATGTAATATCTATTACATCCTTATCTATTGTATCTTTGGTATTTTTCATTAATAATTTATTGATATTATCAGAAAAGGACATATTTTCTAATTGATCAATATTATCTTCGGTAATAATTCTTAATTGAATATTCATTGTTCCTAATTCCTGCATTAATAATTTAAAAGAATAAGGAACTTTTATAATACTGAATTCCCTTCCAAAACGACTAACATGATTAATATCAGCATTGTGTTTTGTTATATTAGTAAAATTAATAGGTCCATCTACACCAGGACTTAAAAATAAATTTTTGTTTTCATTATAAATTGCAGTCATACCGGTTTTATTACAAATAGCCATATAGTATAAATCTCCACGTAATAACATGGATTCTTGTAAAAAATTAGCCGCTCCGTGAGATATAATACCATCACGTTCCATTTCACCAATTCTTAAACCACCATCATTCGCTCGCCCTTGAACCGTTTGTCGGGTTATCGTTGATCTAGGACCTTTGGCTCTATAATTTATTTTGTCTTTTACCATGTGTTTTAAACGCATATAATAAGTAGGTCCAACAAATACATTGGTTTCAATTTGTTCACCTGTCATACCATTATAAAATAATTCTTCTCCGCTACTATGAAATCCACAATTAACCAATAACTTACCAAATACTTCATGTTTGGGACCATTATTCACAAAAGCCGTACAATCACCAAAACTCCCATAATGAGCACATGCTTTACCCACAATTGATTCTATTAATTGTCCAATAGTCATACGACTAGGAATAGCATGAGGATTAATAATAATATCTGGCTTCATACCATTTACTGTAAAAGGCATATCTTCTTCTGCTACAATTAAACCAATTGTTCCTTTTTGTCCACATCTAGAACATACCTTATCTCCTATTGCTGGTATTCTTTCTTCTCTTATGCGAACTTTTGCAATTCTAAAACCTTCATCGCCATCCGTCATAAATGATTTATCTACAAAACCCATCTGTCCCTTTTTTGTATGAGTTGATTGATCAATATTAATAGAAGGATTATCACTATCAAATGTTGTTTTTCCAATTAAAGTTGTTTTTTCATTCGATGAATCTTTACTAATAATTTCCGTATTTTCTTTTATTAATCCATATTCGTTTAGATGACTATAATCACATTCTGGTTTTACACCTTTTACGTTCTCCAAATTTAATATATTCGTAAATTTTGAATCTATCATAGAATCAGCAACTTCTGTACTTTCTTCCTTTGATTCATAACTAGTAAAATAAGTAGTTCTAAACAACCCTCTATCTATTGCTCCTTTATTAATTAGAACTGCATCTTCTACATTATAACCATTATAACTCATAATAGCAATAATTGCATTCTCTCCATAAGGATGTTCTTCATTATTAATATATTTCATGTATCTACTTTTTACCAATGGAATTTGTCCATAATTCAAAATGACACTAAATTTATCCATTCGGTTATTAAAATTAGTATGATATAATGATACTGCTTGTTTACTTTGTCCACACGAAAACAAATCTCTTGGTAATTGATTATTTTCAGGATAGGTAATTTGATTACCCATTACTCCCAATAAAAAGGAAGGATGAATTTCATGATGTGTATAATTAATTTTCACATCGGTAAAATCTTTGTATTCTACACTTACCATAGATGTATTTGCTTCACTTGAATCCATATAATCAATTACACATAAATCTTTCATTAATTCTCCTTCCTTTTTTTCTCCATATAATTCTTTAATGCTATAGAATTTATTATTATTGATATCAAAATTTTCAACCTTTTTATTATTAAATCCACTAATTAATTTATCCCAAGTAAAATCTTTTTTCTCTATTTTGGCTAATATTTCTTTATTATTTATACTTGATTTATTATTCTCAATATAAAATAAGGGTCTTGTTAATCTCCCTGAATCAGTATAAAAATCTATTACATTTTCGTTAATATTCCAACTATAACTTGTAAACAAAGGTATACAATTTAAACGTTTATATTTTTTAAATTCATTTATAAAATCCAAAACTTCAGTAACAATTCCTACTATGGATCCGTTAATATAAATTTTTGTGTAATAAGATATGTATTCTAGAGACGCTTCGTTTAATAAAATTAATTTACCATGTTCTCGCATCCATTTCAGTAATAATTTCATACTATATCCCTTGGTAATTTTTGTACTAATGGCTAAATGTTTATGTGTTCCAACATTTCCACCATCAGGTGTATCTACTGGATCAATTAAACCCCATTGCGATCCATGACACAATCTAGGACCTACTACTTTTGCACTTGCGTCCAATGGTAAAATTAATTTTCTTTTTTGCGATAATGCTGAATTAAAAGACAATCGATTTAAATCTTGAACTACTCCTTCTTTTTTTGTATGAGATTGTGCACCCCAATTTCCTTTAAATGCTTTTCTGAAACCTTCATTTACACCCATTCCTTTCTCTCTAAAATATTCTACATAATTATTTGTAATGAGTCCTATAAACTTTGGTACTTCATTGTCATTTAACCCTTCGTATATTGCTTCATGAAAAAAATATTCTTCGTCAAATCGTTTGAATATATCTTGCTGCATTAAATTATAATATTCTTTAAATAAATCATACAATAAAGTTCCTGGTAATTCTACTCTTTTGTATTTAAAATTATCCCTATCTGTTGGTGCTTCTTCTTTATTAAATACCTTTAATAATTTGAATACAATGGTTCCTATATAAATTGCCTTATCTTTGAAATTTAATTCTCCCATATGGGGTATGAAATAATTCATTAATATATCATATACGTATGATTGCGTCTTTCTTTTTGTAAAAATGGCTATATATTGTAGAGCTGCTTCTTGAGTAAAAATGGTAGAGGCATCATGTATACTTGGTATTAATAAATCCATATAATCTTTGTTTTTCTGTAAATCTAATAAACAATGTTGAATAATATCTTTATCGCTTATGATTCCTAACGCACGCATCAATATAAATAAAGGCACTGGTTTTCTTACATTTGGTATTTCCACAACTATTTGATTATTTGAATATTTATCATTGGGTCTAATAATTTTAACAGAAGTTGTACGAACATGTTTTGATGCATCTTCCGAACGAGATTTTACTTCGGCACTATGACTATACATAATGCTAACGTTTTCCTTACTTGTATTATCATCTTCTTCCTTAATATATTCACGAATATATAACATATTATCGGCAAATTTTTCTTGACATACTATTGATTTTTCTTTGCCGTCAATAATAAAATAACCTCCCATATCATTTTTACATTCACCCATGTTATAAGCTACTTCACGATCTAACCCACGTAATATACATAAATTAGAATGCAACATAATAGGAAAGCGACCCAAGTATATTTTTGGTAATGTCAATGATTCTACATATTCTGTTTGATCTATTTTTATTTTAAATTCTACATCCACATCATAATGAACAGTTAAACCATAGGTCATATTTCTTAATCTTGCTTTATTAGGATACATAAATTGTACATTATCTTCATCATCATATATAATTGGTTTTCCAAAATAAATCTTGGAACCATCTTTCCCTCCAATAAATAAATTACAATTATAATCATATTCTTTTGTAATCGGATTTTCTTTTTTAATGATTTTAATGGGATTTTTTTCTTTAAAAATATTTTTTATTCCTTCAGAAAAAAAATCATTAAATGAATCTATTTGATGAGACACTAAAGTATATCGATCGTGTTCAAAATATTTATCAATTATATTCCAAATTAAATTTGAATCCATATATAATTATATCATAGTATATTTTTTAAATTATGATATAATACTTAAATATTTAATGGTTCGGCAGCACTATTTAATAATAAAAGACCAATTAAAACAAACATTAAAATAAAAGGAAATAATACTAAAAACCATGAAATTCCTTTGTATCCTGCTTTACAAATACAATTTAATACAAATGTCCAGAAAATAATATATAATACTTTAATAATAAAAATAGTGTTTTTCATGGATGTATTACATTCATAATTACCAACACAATAATATTCCGCTCCATTCGACATATTTTGACTACCAATTAATAAAATCGATAATATTGAAATTACCAAATATATTAATGCCGGTGTACATATATTTTTAAATGTACTGGTTATCATATTTTTACCCATTATAAATTATAGTAATATTTTTTTATAAAGCCCCAACTTGATTTTCTGCATTTATACGAATACCTCTAATATTACTTGGACTATATGTAAAATTACCCTTTACACTATGATCTATAGGTTGATCATCTGTAGGATAAGGACTAGCTTGAGTATCTTCGCCTAAAAAACCGGATTTTATATCATTTATTCCTCCAAATAAACCTCTTTTGAGATTTACTAAATCTTGAGGAATAAATGTAGTTCTTGATCCTCCTCCTTTCATTTTTTTTGTTTTTCTTGCACCACCTGCACATCCATGAATTCTACTGGATGTTAAAAAATCACGGGGGGCAGGGTTTTGGTCATTTAATTTATAATAAGCAATTTGATTACCACCTCTCATTTTTTTATTCGTTTTTCTTTTACATGTTCTTTTTTTATAATTGCAGCATTTGCGACATTTACATTTACAGCAAGGACACATCTTACATTTTTTTGTTCTTTTACCTAAATTTCTTTTTTTCATCGTTTTTCCTCTTTTTAAAGCCATAATATATACTATACGCATATTATTTATTTTATTTAATTAATCAATATCAACATGTGTTAACAAATGACGTCTACAGCAAATTTTATATAAATTTAAATCATCTAAAACTTCTCCTTCTGGAGTTTTATCGCGGTGTTCTTTAGTTAAATATATTACTTTACTAACTTCCATATCTTTTGCTATTTTTTTTTCACGAACCTTTTCTAAATAATAGCGATATTTATCAGCTAAAACATTTCCACATGTAAAACATTTAATCGGAATAATCATTTTTTATATATATATTGGTTGTTTTTTTAAAATCAATTTTTTAAAAAAATATTTAATATTTTTTAATATTATAATGCCAACGAATACACCTTGTAATAATAATTTACCATTTAATAAACGCTGTGGTAATAAAAAAATGTATGGAGGAGGAAACAAAAAACAAGGATTGGTCAGTTCTATTGGAAGACCTGTTATGATGTTTTCGATGATTTCAAAACAAACCAGTACCCCCAAAAAATCAATTACAAATACAACTACTACTATATCAGTTTCATTTAAAATTGATAATATTGAATTAAGCGAATTAAATGAAACTGAAAAGAATACTATTATAAATAATATTCAACAAGAATATGCAACTAACTTGAATATTCCTTTGAATAATGTTTCTGTTACGTTAATATCGGGATCAATTATTAGTAATGTTAAAATAACAAGTGATGATACCAAGGAAAATAATGAGAATTTATTAACTATGGTAAAATCTACTTTATCCTCTGATGCAACAAAAGTATTAAATATTATTAAAAATACTACAAAGAATGAATCATTAACACTTGATGAAACATTTCCTGATATGATTGTTACGTCATCAGAACCAGAACCTGAGCCAGAACCAGAACCAGAACCAGAACCAGAACCTGAGCCAGAATCTGAACCTGAACCAGAACCAGAACCAGAACCAGAACCAGAACCAGAACCAGAACCAGAACCAGAACCAGAACCAGAACCAGAACCAGAACCAGAACCAGAACCAGAACCAGAACCAGAACCAGAACCAGAAC
>Ga0206125_10001297_pt1 | contig 29355 bp, 20 predicted proteins | sample Helgoland_Spring_4_FD_148598 | JGI IMG/M metagenome (GOLD analysis project Ga0206125, IMG submission 148598) | Pelagic subsurface seawater microbial communities from Kabeltonne, Helgoland, North Sea - Helgoland_Spring_Bloom_20160331_1 | ecosystem: Environmental > Aquatic > Marine > Epipelagic ... | reverse complement strand
TACCTGTTGTACCACTAGTACCTGAGGTACCTGTTGTACCGCTAGTACCTGAAGTACCTGTAGTTCCTGAAGTGCCTGAGGTACCTGTTGTACCACTAGTACCTGAGGTACCTGTTGTACCGCTAGTACCTGAAGTACCTGTAGTTCCTGAAGTGCCTGAGGTACCTGTTGTACCACTAGTACCTGAGGTACCTGTTGTACCGCTAGTGCCTGAAGTACCAGTTGTACCAGATGTACCTGAAGTACCTGTTGTTCCTGAAGTACCTGAAGTACCTGTGGTTCCTGAAGTACCACTTGTACCAGTTGTACCACTAGTACCTGAGGTACCTGTTGTTCCTGAAGTGCCTGAAGTGCCAGATGTTCCTGCACCTATTATGTATCCTTCATATTCAGTATTTATGATTGCTAGACTACCTGAACTAAGTGGAATAGTTGTTAATGAATCAAAATCTGTAGAAGAAGTTACCGATGTAACTTTTGCAAATAAATTAGAAGATCCAGAGACCAATCTTAAATAATAAGGTGGAGAAAATGAATCTAATATATCTTTTATGTTAGTACCATCAGAACCTGTATGACTTATTTGAATATTTTCAACATTACTCCACGCATCATTAGCTGTAAAGTAGAAAGGCTTACCAGGTTCTTCAGCGGGAGAAAATGAACCACTATACTTAGTTTTAAATAGTGGAAATGTTACCCCTGATGTACCTGAAGTACCTGATGAGCCCGAAGTGCCTGATAAACCCGAAGTGCCACTAGAACCACTAGAACCTGATGTGCCCGAAATACCATTACAAGTAATTTGGATACAAAGTTCTCCATCATTAGGGAAGGTTACATTTGAAATAACCCCACTTAATGATTGGAATCGTACCATACTTCCTCCTGATAAGGTGGATTCAAATTTAAATAAATTAAATCTTGTAGGATTTACTTTTGAATAAATTATTAAGGTTCCTCCATTAGAACATCCTGAAAGGTAATCTTCATAATCATTACTATCAGATCCATCAAAATTTATTCTGACTTCATCAGCATTAGATGGGTTATTAGTGTTAGTATTATTATCCTGATAGAGAATATCACCACTAGCAGGTGTTATATCTCCTGTAAATCCTGTAAAGTGGAAATTGTAAGGGATGCAAAAAGCACCTATGGCTGAAGTACCACTGGTACCTGGAGTACCTGATGTGCCACTAGTACCGGATGTTCCTGAAATACCGCTAGTACCTGAAGTACCTGAAGTGGTAGATCCTCCACTACCTCCACCATATGAACCTGTGTAGAAAAATTTTCCAGTGCCTGTATCATATAATACTACATTATTATAACTACCTGCAGGGGCTAAAGAAGTTGATGCAAATAGTTCCCCACTAGAACTTACTGCTGATCCCGTAAGTGCTCCCCCGACATCTTTTCCGTCAACTATTGAAAAGTTACCTTGAGGTACAATATTTCCTGATAATCCTATTGCCATATTATACGGTGTCTATTAGTATTGAAATAGGATTTGCGTAGGTAAGTAAAAAAGTTGATCTATATACATTATAATTTTCTTCAAATCCTACAGGATTAGTAATTGTAATTGTTGATGGAGAAGCAACGTCAAATTCAAAGTTATTTAATTTAAATTGATAATCTGTACCATTAACACCATGTCTAGCAGGTATAGCTATGTATACATATTGATTAGTAAAAGCAGATATTGCAGAAAGAGTTTGGCCTGTAATAGTACTACCATCATATGAACTATTTACATTACTTAACCCTTCAACTAAAGATTCAGTAGGGGCATCGGTTGAACTAACTCCCCAGAAAAAATAATTTTTAACTTGGGTAGAAGTACTAATAGTAATAGTTGTACTATGATCTGTAATATCTGTTAATTTACTAGCTATTATTCTATAATTTTCTTGGAAACCATTAGCATTAGTATAACTTGATATCTGTGTAGTAGCTGGGGTTTTATTAGTAGCATCTGCAGGATCCATAGCAACTGTTAAAGTATTTCCTCCTGTACCACATCTAACTGTAGGAGGATCATCAAGTTCATCTCTATAAGCCCATCCAAAGTATTCTCCAGTATTTAAGGTAAGTCCTGTTATAGTTTTGTAATATACATTAGTTAAGTCATTATTATCTGAATAAAGAGTACCTACATCTGTACTAGTTAATCCTGTATTACTAGTTAAAGAGCCCCAAGCTCTAAAATTATTAAATGTTACTGTTTGATCTGTGTCATCAGTGTCATTAGTTGCCCCTTTAGCAGCAGATAATCTAAAATAAATAGTACCAGGACACCCTGTAGGATATCCTATTGCAGACGGATTATCCCCTGTTGTATAATTAGGACCATCCATACTAAAATTAGATACACTAGGAGCATTTGTTCCTTGGATACTAACAGTAGCTGAGTCTGCTGGGCCATTATCATAGGTTGCGGTAAATGTAATAGCTGAAATTGCTTTCCAAGTACCTGCACCAATTAATATAGTTTGGATAACTTCAGACATATCAAAGCCAGCAATACTAAATGTAAATGTTGTACCTTGAGGTACTGCAATAAAACTAGTACCATTAAACACTAAGTAATCATTTAGTGATGGGGTTTCCGCTAAAGTATCAACAATACCCGCTAATTCTGCGAATGATCCTGTAGCACTTGAACTTATATCACTAGAAGCAGTTAATGATCCATTAAGAGCTAAAGATCCTGTTATTTGTAAATCATTTGTAGTAGCAAAAAATGAACCAGTTTGTTTAAAAATACCACTACCTCCTTCTATGTTGATAGAAGCAGTGGTGTCATTTATGGTTAAATCCCCACTTCCAGAAATTTCTAAACGTTCTATTCCAGTACCTTCAATTGAACCACTTACTACTGTGAGTGAAATTGAAGTACCACTTGTACCTGATGATCCTGAAGTACCTGAGCTGCCTGAGGTACCTGATGAACCGCTAGTACCTGATGAACCTGAGGTACCGCTTGAACCGCTTGTACCTGAAGAACCACTTGTACCTGATGATCCTGAAGTACCTGATGAACCTGAGGTACCGCTTGAACCGCTTGTACCTGATGAACCGCTAGTACCTGATGAACCCGAGGTACCGCTTGAACCACTTGTACCTGAAGAACCACTTGTACCTGATGATCCTGAAGTACCTGATGAACCCGAGGTACCACTTGAACCGCTTGTACCTGATGAACCTGAAGTACCGCTTGAACCGCTTGTACCTGATGATCCTGAAGTACCGCTTGAACCACTTGTACCTGATGATCCTGAAGTACCTGATGATCCTGAAGTACCACTTGAACCGCTAGTACCTGATGAACCTGAAGTACCGCTTGAACCACTTGTACCTGATGATCCTGAAGTACCTGATGATCCTGAAGTACCACTTGAACCGCTAGTACCTGATGAACCTGAAGTACCGCTTGAACCGCTAGTACCTGATGAACCCGAAGTACCGCTTGAACCACTTGTACCTGATGATCCTGAAGTACCACTTGAACCACTAGTACCTGATGAACCCGAGGTACCACTTGAACCGCTTGTACCTGATGAACCTGAAGTACCGCTTGAACCGCTTGTACCTGATGAACCTGAAGTACCGCTTGAACCGCTTGTACCTGATGAACCTGAAGTACCGCTTGAACCGCTTGTACCTGATGATCCTGAGGTACCTGATGAACCACTAGTACCTGAAGTGCCACTAGAACCTGAGGTGCCGCTTGTGCCTGAAGTACCACTAGAACCTGAGGTGCCACTTGTACCTGAAGTACCACTAGAACCTGAAGTGCCTGAAGTGCCACTAGAACCTGAAGTACCTGAGGTGCCACTTGTACCAGGATTTTCTATAGTAATGGTTAAAAAGTAATTACTTCCTGATACAAAAGACCCATTTGAAGGAGTAGCGTTTACAAAAGTTACAGGTACAGTACTAGGAGCAAATACTGTAGGAACTCCATCAAAATTATATATTGCTTCAACTACTCCAGTACTTCCATCATCTTTTTTGGTGAATTTAAGGTTTGAGTATTGATAATTAGTAGAATCTATTAAATTTAATAAATTATAAATATCAATACCCATAACAAGTTCTTCAACATTTGATGCTTGGTTTCCTCCTAAACTAGAACTAAAATTGGAAAAATTTAAAGCAGGAATAGTATCAGTTGTATAGGTAAGGGCAATTGTATTAGCATCTAACCCGTCTTCTCCTGAAGTGCCTGAAGTGCCTGAAGTACCGCTTGTACCTGAAGTACCTGATGATCCACTAGTACCTGAAGTACCACTAGTACCTGAAGTACCACTTGTACCTGAAGTACCGCTGGAGCCTGAAGTACCGCTTGTACCTGAAGTGCCACTAGAGCCTGAGGTACCACTAGTACCTGAAGTACCTGAGGAGCCACTAGTACCTGAAGTGCCGCTTGTACCTGAAGTACCACTAGAACCTGAAGTGCCTGAAGTGCCACTAGAACCTGAAGTGCCTGAAGTACCACTAGAGCCTGAAGTGCCTGAAGTACCACTAGAGCCTGAAGTGCCTGAAGTGCCACTAGAGCCTGAAGTGCCTGAAGTGCCACTTGTACCTGAAGAACCACTAGTACCTGAAGTGCCTGAAGTGCCACTTGTACCTGTTGTACCACTAGTACCTGAAGTGCCTGTTGTACCTGAAGTACCTGATGTGCCTGATGTGCCAATAGGTAAGTGGCAAACTGCTATAGGCTCTTCTTTAATGTAGCTTCCTGTAGCAGATAATATATCAAAATTAAATCTTATTCGACCATTATCTGTATAAGCTGATGATGCTGTTACACCTGTAATAACATACAATCCAAATTTACCTGTGTTGGTAGATGTTACTTGAAGTCGATCTCCTATATGAAAGGTATTAATCCAATCTTCTACATCTCCCGCTAGAGAAGATGTAGAGATAGAGGCTCCTACAGCAGTAGTATAATCTCTTGAATCACCAAATAAAGTATAAGTGTCTGCTAATGTTATAGAGTGACTATCATAACCTCCTGGGGAGGCGAGCGATTCTCCACCTACATAAGGAAAACAACTAGCAGCACTTACACCACTAGTACCTGAAATACCACTAGTACCTGAAGTGCCAGAGGTACCAGTTGTTCCTGAAGTGCCTGAAGTGCCACTAGTACCTGATGTACCTGTAGTTCCTGAAGTACCAGATGTGCCTGAAGTACCTGTTACACCTGAAGTGCCTGAAGTGCCACTAGTACCTGATGTACCTGTAGTTCCTGAAGTGCCAGATGTGCCTGAAGTGCCTGTTACACCTGAAGTGCCTGAAGTGCCTGTTGTACCACTTGTGCCACTAGTACCTGAAGTACCACTTGTACCTGAAGTACCTGAAGTGCCAGCTAAATTTGATTCATCTAAGGTTTCTCCTAAGTATCTGTAACCCGATAACCATAATTTATCACTAATACTAGGAGCAACAGCTGTACTTACAAATTGTATGATACCAGTTTTATAATCAAATTGGTAATCGTTTACCCCAACAGCTATAGCATCTCCTTGGGTAGCTCCTTTTGATAAAACTATATTATATCCTGGGGGGTTATCCTCAGCTCTTAATGTTGGGGTTGTAGGATCAATATATTTATTTGAAATCCAATTAGTTAATTGAGATCCGCTAATAATTTGGGGGTCTACAGTAGAGGATGCTGGATCAAGAGTAAACCAAGTTTGATATTTACCTGAGGTTTGGGTTTCACCTGGGGTAAGTTCTAATTTATAATAATATATAGCTATTGCAACTTCAGGAGTGAAACTAGGATTAGCTAAACTACTAGAAACTATCTCTCTATCTTGACTACTTGCTGAGTAGGGTAGGGAACTAGTAGGGAGTAAGCCTTGTTGAGTATAAATTTCGGAAGCATTTAAATCTAGTACTCTTGAAAAAGCTTCTTGGCTATCATTATCAGCAATAGTATACCTTAAACTTTGAAGTAATCTATTAGATTTAGTATTTTTATCAAAAGTAGCCATATATTACAAATATTAATTATTATATGTAACCGATATATCTTCAACAGGGGAAGGATCCCCTTTATATCTAATTAAAATTATAATATTAGGGTTAGAACTATTTAAATTCATATTTAAAGCCGAAATTAAAGGTACTCTATAAGAAGTACCTGTAATACTACCACCATTAGTATTTCCTAATATATCTATGTTAGAAGTAAAAGGATTTAATTGATCATTATTACTTTGATTAGAAGCTATTACATTACCCCCTGCTATAAATGATATATCAAAAATAGTAGGAGTAGAAAAATTAGAAGCTCCTGCAGACTCAAGTATTAAAGCTACAGCTACTCCATTTGAGGTAGAATTCCAATTAACTAAAGTTTTATTTACATCTATATCAATACTACTTCGGGGCGAGCCTGAGTTATCTTTGAAAGCTCGTGCGTAGTATTTATAACCATTTGTAGAAGTAGGATGTTCGTTTAACCAGTATCCATATGTACCTCCTGCTTCTACTAAGTAACCAGGTTTTACCTGTAAGTCATATTTATCTAGATTATAAACACTATATGAACCTGTAGTAAACTTATCTCCATCATCATATGAACCTGAAAGGCAAGGATTAGTTATTTTAATTCTATAATTTTCTCCTACAAAGGGTTCAGTACCTCCTGTTAATGTAGAGGTCTCGTATCCTTGAGCACCTCCATAAAAAGCTAGGGAACCTGAAGCTAAAGGTTGGCCAAATGTTCCTTCTTCATGATAATCAAATGATATATTTCCAGCTGGGAGGGTTTGGAAGGATGTATCGTTTTGATTTTTATATTGCTTTAATAGCTGGAAACCAGTAGGAGTTTCGGAAGTAGAACCTATATTAGTATACCCATCATCAGGAGCAAAAGTTATACTTCCTGTAAGGTGGACTCTACTAGATTCAGAAGGATAGGTATTAGCAGCAATCGCAGTCCCACTAGGGGTAAAAAAGGTATTTGAAGAAACAATTTGCCCGTTGGGATTCATTTTTACATCATACCTCCCCCCACCAATAGGATTATTTATAACTACATCTGTAGTGCTTTCATCAGTACCCGCAGAAAGTGCATATTTAGCAATAATACCTTGACTACTTACAGGACTCCAATATAAAGGATCACATAAGTTTAAAAGTGAGGATGAAGCATACCACGTAGCATTTATTAAATAGGGAGCTCCTGAAAGTGAACGGGAGGTTGCTGTAAGGGCACCACTAAATCCATAACCTTCTGCTACAGTACTACTAGGTACAGTAGCACTATAAATAGGGACAAGAGGGGCATATAATATTTCCTCCTGTTGTGTATAAAAAGTTGAATATGCTGAAATGTCAGGGTTAGAAGTAGAGGATGAAGCTATAGCTATTGAGGAAGTTATTCTATAATATCCAATAGATTCCGTTACATTATTAAGGCTTATTCCTCCATTATATAAATTAGCTTGAACTATTTCTACAAATTTACCATCCTGGTACACAGGAGGGATAACTGATGGGTTTACAGTATTTATATTTCCTATAGTTAAACCATTTGAGGTCCCTTCTCCTTTTTTAGATAAAGTAGTTTCACTAGAACTAGTAGCTGTTTCGATTTTATTACTACCGCTAGAAAACCACCAATTTTGAGAAGCAGAAACGTAAAAATAATCCTCCTGGTTTCCTAACCCAAATAATTGGGGGTCAATTGATGATGAAACTGTAGTACTTCCTGCTGCTACTGAGGAATATTTGATGTTATAGGCATTATTGTAATATACGTTGCCAAAACCTTGAAAAAAGTAATTTCCAATAGTGGAAAAGCCTTTATCTACTATATAATTGACTACACCATTTGTAGATTCTGCAGGTACTCTCCCGTATGTACTAAAAAAATTATTGTTGGAATCATTACCACCAAATACTTCAGATATATTACTATAATATTTAGTGTTAGGTTGGGGAGAAGGGGCAGAAGCACTTAATAAACCTGCTACAAATCTTAAAATTTCTGATGTGTTAGTATTAGCATCAAAAGTACTAAAATAAGAACCAGCTAAGTTTTCATCCCAACCATTACTTTTAGGGTACCCTACATTATGGTTATAAGAATAAATAGATTGACTAGTTAAAAAAGCATAATCTCCAGTACTTATAGAAGAAGTACCTCCCCCAGTTCCAGGAGCACTTTGAAGTGTAGAACCTGTTACTTGTAGTGTATTTGTAGTAGCAAAAAATGAACCGGTTTGTTTAAAAATACCACTATCCCCTATATCTATATTAATAGAGGCAGTTGTGCTTCTATTTACTGAAATTTCTATTCCACTCCCTGAGAATTCTAAAGTACCTATATTAGGAAAAAATTCAGATCCTGTACCTACTGATAAGGTAATATTACTTTGGCCTGATGTGCCACTCGTACCTGAAATGCCTGAAGTGCCCGATATACCTGAAGTGCCCGAAGTGGTAGATCCTCCTCCCCCTCCTCCTCCGCCATAGCTACCCGTATAGTAAAGCTTTTGGCTAGAAGAATCATACATTACTACCCCATCAGTAATACTTGAACTATCAAATGATAGAGAAGTAAATAATGATGGAAAACCTAAATCTATTCTTGTTCTTTCAGCCATACCTTATGGGTTTGATATAAATATTTAAGATTTATAGTATTTTAAATATTCTTCCCTAAGGTATTTACTAAAACCATAAAAACTATTATTTTTTTCTTTTAATAAAGTTATATTTTGATTAGTATAATAAACTTGTTTTGCTTCTCCAACCAATGTCCAAGGAATATTGAAAGGAGCCCAATTTTTGAAATCAATTGTAGAGGATTGTTGGGTTAATTCTTTATAATCCTCTTGGGAGATTTCTAAATAAATAAATTCATTTCTTTTTTTACAAAAATACCTTCTAAATTCACCTAATTCATAATTTTGTTTAGTAGGTTGGGTATAAAACAATTGGGGGGTGAAGATTGTTGATTTTAAATCAATATTTTTTAAGCTTCCATATACATAGTTTGGGTTATTATTAATAATGTACGTTTGATTACCTCTCTTTGAAGATTGATTATAATCTTCAATTAAAAGTAAAGTATTATTAGGTTTATCATCAGGATTTTTACCTGTAAAGTATTCTCCTGTATAGAGTTTGTAATAGTACCCTATATAATTAGGATTAATTTTAGGTATATAAAATTCTTCCCCAGCTGTATAGAGGTTTGTTTGGATTCTATTTTTAGGAACATATGCCATCTTATACAGTATATATAGGAATAAGTCCTTTTTTAGCCAAAGCTATAGATTCATTAAGAGATTGTGCTGCTTCTGTGCCAGGACCCCAAGATATATGAAAATGGTCTCCCGATGATGCTTGGGTAGGGTCTGAGTATTCATTTATGAATCTAAAGTTTGGTTGATTACCTGCAGCATATCCTTGTAAGATAGTTTCAACTTGGTTAATATAATTAGATGTTGAGGGAGATATTGTAAAATCTAACCCCCGGCCTGATTTGTGTCTACTATTATAATTTAATTCTTTATGAAAAAGATCATTACCACTAGTAAATTTTAAAGTTATTCCAGGAATTATTTCTTTAATTTTATTAATAATTGATATGCCTACATCAGCTGTTTGAGATGTAATATCTCCACCATTTGATAATTCAGTACCTTTTTCAGAGTATCCTGCTTGGGAAATAGCTGCTCTTAATCTATCAGCATTAGGAGTAGGTCCATTATTAGGAGAAGATTGAATTAAAGAAGACTTTTTTTCAGGTAATATATTAGAGGAAGTTGATGGTATTTTAGGAATAGAAAAGCCATCTATAGTAGTAAACCATTCTTGAGTATTAATAGTATGGTTAATACCCTTAATTAAAAATTCTACATTATTTCTATAACTTACAGGTAGATACTGGTCTGTAATAGTATATTTTTGGAATAGTTTCATCCCTGATAGTCCTTCCATTTCTAATGTTAAAGATATAGGGATAAATGAAGAAAATACTTTTTTAGGGTTTGATAAACGAATTACATTTAAGTACGATTGAGTTAAATTTTCAATATTACTAAGTGGTGATTGGAAATACGTTTCACCTTCATTTAAATCATTTTTAAAAGTAATAAGGGCTTTTTCAAATTCAGATTGTGAGCCATTTTGAATGTTAGATGTTGAAGATGATTTTTTTTCTTTTATAATTCTATCAGTATAACCTCGATTAAAATTACTAAAAGCTAAAGAATCATTAGGGACATTATTAGTTTTATTAGCCTGGGCTCCTATAGCAATAGTAGTTGCAAATTCAGGTGATATGTGGGAATTCATAGAAACTTTTCTAACAAAGCTACCATTTTGTTTTTTTAGATTTACAATATTGAATTTAGTAGATTTTTCAGAAGTATTAGGAATATTATTATCAATAATATGAAACATATTATCCTCCCCCTCATATTGTAAACTTAGATCTGTGATGTTTCCTAAACTTTTATTAATACCTGTTAAAATAGAAGTAATTAAATCAAAAGTGGTTAGATTATTATTTAATTGAAGAAGTATAAAATCAATATTAATGTAAAGATGCATAGTACGACTTAAATCATTATTTTCATTAGTTAAAAATGAAGTATCTAAGCCTAACTCTTCCCAAGAAAGTTCAAGAGCAAAACCCTTATCCCATTTAGTAAGTTCAAATACAGAAGGTACTATGCATATGCTAGGATCTAAAGATAAAAGGTAATTTTCAGGGTTAAAACAAAAATTATCATCATAATTAAAATCAAAATTATTTACAGATTTATTTTCTTGATCTTTAAGATAAATTAAATCTTTAATAATTCTTAGTAAAGTACCTAATTTCATATAGGCATAATTTTTATATCCCGTAATTTTTATTATTTCTTTTTGGGTAAAAATTTGAGAATCTTCAATATTATCTATTCCTAATTTATAATTAGTATTAATTGTTGAGGATGATATATCTTTCCCATTGATGAAAGATTGATCACCTATTGTAGAGTTAATTAATACTTGATTTTTAAATGAAAGCAATACTTTTTGTAAGATAGTATATGCCTTTTCGTTTTGATCAACTGCTAAGAGAGTATTGGATATTGCTGATGGGGAAAGTGAGTTAATATCTAATCCTAATCTATTAGATTCTATATTAAGGCCTACATCATTAGTAGTCACGGAAGGGGGAGATTCATCTACAATAGGAGATGAATTTGGAGTATTAGGTAATGATGAATTAATTTTAAAAGATTCTACTACATCTCCTAATGAAATAGCTGTTATTTCTATTTGGTATCCTCCTTGATCTGTAAGACTCCAAGAAAAATTAGTTACCCACCCTAAAAACCCATCATAATTGTATGAACTATTCTTTTTTTGTTTTTTTATTTCATTAAATAATTCATTTTTATTAACATTTCCTTTTAAAAATTTTTTATAGATGTTAGTTACAGGATTTGTAACTAAATCTCCTTCATTAGTATAATATACTGAGTGGCCCCACTCTAAGAGTAAAGTATATTTAAGTCTTAAAAATAAAGCTTCTATTATATTAAATTGATCAATGTTGTGGCAAAATATATTAATTTTAGCTTCAGTTAGAGAGCCTCTACTTTTAGGAGTAATTGAAACTGAAGATATACCTGGGAGGGGGTCAAATCCAAATTCATTAGATGAATTAAATCCATAAGCGTTAGGGGAATTTAAATAATCTGCTTCTAATTGGGGAGATAATCCTCCTTTAAGTTGGTTATTTTGATCACTTACCCCTCCGTATAAAATATAATTTTGAGCTAAAAGATTTTGAGAGAATTCTTTAGGTATTCCCAATTCTCTTCGTTTTTCTTCATCTATATCAACTGAGGAACATAATCTTAACCAAGGTTTACGATTGGTGGTCCATAAATGAAATTCATCATAATTAAAATTTTCTTCAGTTTGATGTTGTCCTAACTTTTTTTGACGAACTTCAATTTGGTTTTTTAATTCCTCATTAAATGCTTCCCCTACTATCTTTCCCATAACTTATTGGTTTAAAATGTTGTAATTAGAAATTATATCAGAAGTATTAGAAGGGATTCGTATTTGGTATCCTTCAAGAGGATAAAGACTATTAAATTTAGATTGAGGGTTAGCAGATGCTATAATCCACCATAGAGTAGAGTCTCCATAATATTGGTTGGCTAATAAATCATATCTATCTCCTTGTTGAGCTATAACATAAAAATCTGTATTGTTAAAAGGGATTTCTGGGTATTTTACGTTAGCATAGTAGCGTTTTCCTTTAGGGGATTTAAATATAGGTATGTTATTATATCTATTCATTATATTGAAATAAATGTAGAATTTTTAGACATAATAGAGTTGTTATTATCGGCAATTGGAGTAAATCCAAAACCACTTACTTTAATTGCTTTAGGAAGTTGTTTACCCGAGGAATTTTCACCTACTCCTATATCAAACCCAGCGTCAAATATGGGGGTTAATGTAAAACCATCTATAAAGCCCGGAACGCTGTTAAGATAATCTCCAAATGTTAATTTAACAAAATTCCCACGCATACGACCGCTATTACTGTAGTTAGGGGCCATAAATTGTATTAATGTATTTAGTTTTTCATAAATAGGGATTATTTGAGTAGAGTTATCAGCTACAATAGTAAAATCTAAACTTATTTTTCTACTAAATTCATCATATTTGTACAAAGGATAACCTCGCCCTATATAATTATAAGAATTGTATTTGGCTCCTATAGAATCACTAAAGTTATCTACATAAGCTTGCCAATATAAATAATTTACAGAAGTTCCATCAGTGTTGTCTGAAGGAGGTGATATAAATTGTAGATAAAATTTAAATAATTGTTCTTCTCCTATAGAAAGACCTGTTAAGTCTTTACCTTCATTAAGAGTTTGATTTTGGAATCTATTAAGTTTATCTTTAGCATAATTAAGATTACTATCTACATCCCCATATCTATACCTTTTAAAATTTGGATTTGATTTAAATTCTCTTCCAAACCCTGTGTCTTCATCAATAGTATTATATGTAAGCTCAGTACCATTAGGATTTTTGTACGCAGTATTTAAAGTTACTGTGGAGGTTGCTCTCTTAAGAGTAGTACTACCTACACCTAATATTGATCCTGGTCCTCCTTTATATGATAGTATTTCTAAAGGATTATTAGAAACGAGTGGGTTAAGAGCAAAAATGTTATCTAAAATTTTAGTATCACGTAAGGATACTAGTCTATTGAATTCACTATTTTCACTATTATTATATTCTTTAGTTACTTGTTCATATCTAATAAGTCCCCCAGCAGGAAATAAACCACCTTCAACAACTCCTGCTATAGGTGATGATGGGTCTATACCGAGTAAATTTAAATGAGTTCCTGAAAATCCTGAGGTTGCTTGGGCTATGGTTGATGTAGGTAAATAAACCCCTTGGTTAATGGTACCTCCGGCATATGCCGGTCCTAAAGTAGCTTCTGTTTTTACAGAAGTTCTAGATAAAAGGTTAGTATTAGCAGTAAATGCTAAACCTTTAGTTGTTGAAAAGAGAAGTTGTGTTAATCTTGAAGCATCATCCACTCCAGATGCTAATGAACCTTGTCTTAAAAGCACATCTAAAGTAGCTCCAGGGGTTTCCCCTTCGGGTATAGTTTTAGTAATAAAAGGTTCTTTACTACTTCCCATACCACGCCTATCAAGTCCATATTTTAGGGACTTAAGATCTGTTTTAAGATCAACTAAAGCCATTTGTTAGAATGAGGCTCCTAGAGGTAAATTATTTTTGTAAGTTCCCTTTTTAAAAGTATTATTTAATGGGATTACACTAGGATCACTTAATGCTCCTAAAGGAGATATCCCATTTAAATCTAATGTAGAAGGTTGAGGTTTGTTTTTTACATTAGGATTTCCATTTATGGAATATTGATCATGTAGTTTAGATTGATCTGTAGCTCCAATAGGTGTAGTAGGATTTTGAGGTCCCGCTAGCGGAGATATGTTGGCGTTATATTTTTCTAAAAGTGTCATGTTGTATTTTTATTTATAAATATTAAAAATTATTGTAATTTATAAGAACCTACTGTTAAGGCAGTACCTACTTTTGTAGAATCCATGTATACATTACCTCCAGTGTTAACGGCCGTAATAAGTTCTTTAAGTAAAGTTATTACTTCTTCATTTCCTCCACCTCCTAAATTTGTACCTCCTACAATAATATCGTCTTTACGAAATCGTTGTACAGGTTGACCTGGTCTAGAAATAAAGTCTGCTGCTTCAGGTGCAGAAGAATTAGCTTTAGATATATCTCTGGCAGCTATACCTGCATCTATAGCTAAACTAGCACCTGTTCCTATTCCAGGAAGTAAACTTGCTGCTCCAGATGCTACTTCTAAACCTGCTCCCATAAAATCTCCTTTCATTAATCTATCAGCAGCAAATGCTAATCCTGCTACTAATCCTATTCCTGGGATTTTTTTAATGAGGGATTTACCTGCTGTTTTAGCTGCGGTTTTGCCTACTGTTTTACCTATTGTTTTGGTAGCAGTTGCTGATCCTGCTTTTACTGCTGCTTGAGCTGCTGCTCCAGAGATTTTTTTACCTGATCCCTTCATTGTTGCTGTAGCTACTTTCCCTGCAGTTTTAGCTACATCTTTACCAAAGAATTTTGAAATTGCTTTAGAAGCACCTTTCATTTTAGTAAAAATTTTACCTAAGTTTTTAAATTTTGCAAATATAGCTAATCCTGTAATAGTTATAAGAATTCCTTGTATTAATTTAATATTTTTTAATATCACATCAAATACTCCACTAATGGGAGTTAAAAGTCCTGAGAGATTATCAAAAGATTCTATCATCTTTTGGGATGCTTCTGCTTGTTTTTCTGCTATTGATTGATTTTGTATTTGTTGTGCTAATTCAGTGCTTCCTAAACTATTGATTAACTCTTTTCTAGCTAATTCTCTTTCTTCAACATTTTCAATTGCTTCAATTTGTGCTAATCTTTGTTTAGTAGCTTCATTAATATTATCAGCATCAATTCCCTGCATTTTATTTAATTTAACAAGGGTTTCTTGTTCAACTAAAGAAGCTGCTAAACTTTCACGGGTCATACCAACAGCTTTAGCAATTGCTTCTTGTTGGTAGCGATTCATACTACCAAATTCTTCAGCAGAACCCACATTTTTGGCTATTTCGGCTGTTACAGTAGCTAAATCATTATTAAAAGCTGCTTCTCTAGCTTTTTCTAAGTTTAATTCTTTACCTGTTAGTAATTCAGCTTCTAATTCAGCAGATATGGATTCTTCAAAATTTAATAAACTACCTGCTATATTATCTACTTCATTTAAAGATAAACCTAACTTTTTTGCTTCAAATGAAGCAGCAGCTAAACTTTTTTCTTGTCCTTGAATAGATAATAAAGTAGCTTTGTTAGTTCCTGCTATATCTTTTACTACTTCTTGGTACTTAATAGATGAATCTGTTTGAGCATTTAAAACCCTAACTTGTCCTATCAAGTTTTCTGTTTGGGTCTTGGAATCTTCCCCAGTAATAATACTTAATTTAGTAAGTTCAGTAGCTTGTTCAACTGATAGTCCTAAGAATTTTTGGATTCTTGTAAAGTTAGCAGCTGTTTCATCACTAAGAGCAACAGTAGTACCTAAAGCATTAGAAAAAGCTATCTGTGATGCAGTATTTTCTTTTCCTGTGGTTCCTATACCTTTTTGAGATCTAGCAAAAGCATTAGCACTTTTAACTAATGCATCAGATTGTTCTCTACTTACATTTAAATTTCTACCTACTGATACAGTTCGTTCATCAAAATCTTTAAGACCCTTTACTGCTAAACCTAAAGTAAATTTTGCTACTACACCTCCTAATTGTTGAAAACCTTTAACAGTAGATTGAAGTTGGCTATTCCCTTCAGCCATTGATTTATTAAAAGTATCAGCAGCTTTACCAAATTCCCCTAATACCACACTTGCTCCTGGGATTGCGTCTAAAAATTCTGCTGCTCCCTTAAAGATATTCTTACCTTCAATCTTTGTTGTTGCTTTAAGAATATCATCATATCCTCCTGCAATTTCTTTAGTATAATCAACTTGATTATCAAGATTTTCTATAACTTTATCTAAAATTGCTTTTTCTTGCTTTGTAGCATTTAATGATTGAGATCTAAAAACTCTAAGTTGGGATTCTAGATTAGCTCTTTTTTTAGCTAATTCTTGACTTTTAGCATCAAATTTTAGTTTTGTCTTTCTATCTGCTAAATCTCCTTCAGTAAATTTAGCTAATTCTTGAGCAGATTTAGCTAAATCTTTAGATAATCCTTCAGCATTTCTAATTCCAGAAGCGAATTCTTTAGAATCTCTAGCTAACCCATTTAAAGTATTTCCAATGTCTCCGTATACAGCTTGAAATTCAGTACCAAGGTCATTTAACCTTTTAATTTCTTCCGCGGAGTTTTTTAAATTATCAGAAAGAGCCATTGGGGTGATTTATTGATAAATATTAAGGGGTATCATTTTTTTGATACCCCTGTTTTATATTTTGGACGTTTTAAAGATGATTTTTGTTCTTTAGCAGCTTGAACAGCTTCTCCCTTCATCCATGTTTGTTCATTATCAGAATTTGAATTTTGGTTATCATAATACTCTTTAATATTTTTAAAAGTAAAATTTCTTAACCAAATAGGCATATTGTAAACATCATTCCAACTATACCCCCCTTTTCCATAAAATACTATTTCATGGATTTGTTGAAATATTGAGATTCGATATTTAGACGTCAGGCCAAAAAAATGTAACTCCAATAGGGAGATCAATGGTCTCCTCACCATCATTTGTATCTTCAAGGATTACTTGCATGTTAATATCTGGGGAGACTTCATTATAGAAAGCTCTGAAGGCTCTGGCATCTTTAGCTAAGAAGTAGTTATTTACGAAATCCCGAATTTCTTTAGAATCTTCAGAACCATTTATAGAAGTAATAATGTTACTCAATCTTACAGTTACATCACTGCTTCTATCTTTATTTATTTTTTTAAGACCTTTAACTTCTTTTTCAATTTTTCTTTCATCTCTATGAGTTAAAAGTTTAAATGTTACAACATTTTCAGAATGTGGAAGAGTAAAAACAAAATTATTAGAAGAACTTTCTAAAAATTCTTTATGGGGTTTTGTAGGTTCAAGAAGAGAAATATCTACTACTTGATTAACTCCATTATGATTAAATTCATAATCTTTTCCATAAGAAAGAATACGGGCTGCTATCATAATAGCATTTTTATCTCCTATTAAAAGATCTTCGTAATTAATTTTAGATGTAATTAAAGATTGTAATAACTTATCAATCACAGTACCTTGTTTAATGTAATTTTGATTAGTTAAAATATCTTCTTCTCGGGCAGTCATATATTTCATTTCTATAGTGCCAGAAGAAAGGGGATTTTCTTTAGGGTAAAGTAAACCTTTTGAAGGTAGCTCTACAACCTCTGTTGGAATTTTAAATTCACTCATTTATAATAACTTTTAATTGTTTGATATAAATATATAATAAAACAAAAAAGACGTACCGAAGTACGTCTTTCTTTATATATTTTGACTTGTATTAGAAATTCAACACACAATAATCAGGTTGGACAGTCATTGAAATCTCAACAGCACCATCTGCATCATAATTGTAATCGCCGAAACCAGCATCTACAATCATAGCACCTTTGATAACCCACTCTGATACTACATCACCTACAGGACCTAATACATTTACGGTCATGTCTTTTTTATAGAAATCAGAATAACCATCTCTACCAGTTACTGATTCATGATGTAATCTTACCCATTCCATTACTGATTGGGCTCCAGAAGGAGTAATTGCATCAAATAATGTCATTGATATAGTACCCCAGGTAGTTCTACCTTTTACGTACCTTTGAACGTTAATATGGTTTAAAACAACAGGGTTGTTTGCTACGGTTACTGCTCCTAATCCTTTAATAAGGTAAGCGGGGAATCCATCTACGTACAAAACAAATCTATTCTGTTGTTTTGGTTCAAATGGGGTGAAAAATATTTCGTTGGGATCTAATACTGCCATTGTCGTGTTTTATTATAAATATTACAATTTTAATTTCTTATTATGATGGGAACTCTGCTCCTGTAGGTAATACGTTGAAATCAAGAATTATAAATTCTGCGGTTCTGGTTGGTTGTAAAAATATCTGGCCTACCATTTGATTTCTATCTACTACATCAGGAGTATTATTTGTAGAATCCATAACTACTTTAAAAGCATAAACACCTTGTCTTTGTTGTACACTTTCAAGGTATGGATTTACTTGAGCTAAGAAACTATTTCGAGTAGCTATTGAATTTTGCTCAAATACTAAATTATTAGCAACCTGTCCAATATAGGATTTAAGAGCAATTAATAATCTTCTAACATTTACACGGTCAAGTGCTGATGCTTTCTTTTGTAGTGTCTTTTGACCAAATACTACTGTTCCTGTTGCAGGGAAATTAGCAATTGGGTTAACATTACTATCATACAAAGTATCTCTTTGAGCTCTAGTTAATTTCCTTTCAGGTCTAACTACTGTGCTTAAACCTCCTCTATTAATACCTGCGGGTGCGAACCAAGGTTCTGATGATGCATCGTTAAAGGCATATACCCCTGGGATTAGTGTTGAAGCAGGGGTCCAATTTAATTTACCAGTATTTGGGTTGGTAATTTGGAGCCAAGGCCAATATGCAGCAGCATAGCTTGAATTAAGGGATGTAGCAGCGTTAGTAGTGCTTGTAATATTAGCCCCATAAGTTTCAAGATCTATAATTGCAATTGAATCTCCTCTATTTTGAGTATTAGCTATTAAAGTATTTAATACTGAAGCATGAGTTGAGAATGAATGAATTAGACCTGGTGTTGAAATGACATTGTACTGATATGCGTCCTTATTATTTAGTAAGCTAATAGCTACACTGTAGTTAGCTGCTATTAATCCTTGGGTGTCGTCGTCTGTAATATTCTCATAATATAATCCATCTCCTGTTAAAATGTCACCTGTTGCTCCCCCGAAAGCTCCATTACCTACTATAGGTATAGAAGATGTAAATGCAGTTTTGGCAACTCCAGAGTTGTTAAAGTAATTAGGAGTAGGAGTGTTTACAGCTGAGACGTACACATAGCTACTATTATTTGGGAAATTACCTGTTGGTTGTATGTAGCTATTTCCATCACCATCAGTTTGAATAGATTGATATGTGTCTCCTATTACTTTAGAAATGTAATTATCAGATTCAGGATCTAAAGATACATTAGCAAATGTTTCTAGTACTACTTTTTCATTAGTAATATCATTACCTTGACGGATATTAAGAGTGAAGGCACCCGAGGAGGTTGATGCTTGAGTAATCTCCCATCTTACGTTGTCTAAAGACCCACTTATTAAGGAGCCATCTGAGGCTGGGAGGGTTCCATTATTATTCATAATAGTTCCTTCACTAAAGGTTTTTAATACAAAGGCTTGTTTATTAACAATATCATCGGCTACTAAAGTAAATACTAAATCTGTACCTCCTGGTTGATCAGCTCCTAATGATTCAGAAGTAAAGGTAATAGTATTATCAATTTCAAATGTTCCACCCTGACCTGTTATAGTAACTGAAGAAAGACTTTCTGAGTTAGCTAAAGTGAATGAAGCTGTTACATTAACATTAGAAGAAGTAATATCAGTTAATGTTGCACCTGAACTTCCAGTAGCGTTAAATGATGCTGCAGAACCTAATAAAGCATTTGCTTCAGTAGATAATACACCACTTTCTACCCCATTGTAAATAGTAGTACTTTCAGCAGAAGTAAATGTACCTGAGGCTACTCTTGTTACTAACAAAGTATCACCTCCATTTTGGAAGTAGTTATATGCTGAAATTGAGGTTAGGAATGAGTAGGTTTGACTGCTGCTTAAAAAGGCAGCCCCAAAGATGTTTTCATATTGGCTGTATGAAGTAACCACAGTAGGTACTTCAACAGGACCCTTAACAGCAGGGCCTATAATAGCTGCTCCTACTTCTACGGGTTGTTGACTTATAAATGACTGGTCGTTTTCTCTTGTAAATACGCCAGGTGATACTATTTGTTCTGCCATTTTATTATGTTGTTAATTTTTATTCAGTTTTTGTAAACATTCCCGATTCTAAATCAACGGTTCCGTTTCCATATTTTTCTGTTAAGTTTGTTCCAATTTCTTTTTCTTCAATTTGCAACTTTCCTATAGTTTCTACTAATTGGTCTTTTTGTAACTCCAACAATTGCATTTGATATTCTAATTGACCAAATTGGGTAATTAGAGTTTGTTGTTGGTTTTGTAACTCATTAATAGAACTAAGTTCTTCTTTAGATAACATAATTTGTTCACTCATTTTTAATAAATATTAAATTTTTAATTAAAACTATTTGCTATAAATATTAACTTTTTCTCAAAAAAACATTAAATGAAAAGATTTGTGTCAGTGTTTTGGGGATTTTTAATATCAATAGGTTTGTTAATTTGAGATTGGGATAAATCATTTAAATTAGCTACTACTTCTTGTTGTACTACAAATTGGGCTTGGCTAAATCTTTTTTTATCTATCGTAAGATCTTTTTGAGGGATATCAGGAATCATGTAACCCTTTAAATCTATATCAAATGTAGCTCTAACAGTACGTTCTTGGCCTACATTTAATTCAGTTATAGTAGTAAAAGAATTAATATTAGCTTTAAATTTAAAACGTTCAGGGTTACCCCAATATGAGTCAGAAGCATAATTTATAGATTCTATAATTTTATTTAAAGATTCTACATAATATGAATAAACTATACAACTATATGATATATTCATATAATCAGGAACTACAACAGTGTGAAATTCTTTAACAGGTACTCTATTATTAAGAATATTAAACTTATCGTAAGCATTTTGTTTATTATAAGATGTTTGGGAATAAGCTACATTAATAGGGTGATTTGCATCTAATTTATTGTATAATCCTTTAATAGGGGTAAGAGTATTTCTTTTAAAAATTATTAGGGGAGCCATAATTGCTCCTTTTTGGTCTCTATAATATCCATCGCGTTGAACAGACTTCCATCTTTCTGGGGAACCATATATTACAGGAACTTCAATACGCTGGCCATTTTGGATTACAAAGGGTTTAATAACGTTTTGAAAATAATACATTATAGATTCATCTATATCTTTAATCCCTACTGAAAAGGGCTTAGATGAATCATCTCTAAGAGAGGTTTTATTGCCCCTATTTAAGTCTTGGGGTTGATTAGGGTTACCTCTTGTTGAATCAAAAGGTGTAATAAAACTATCGGCTATTTCTGCTTGAGTTTTTGGGATAGGGATTCGTCCTTGTGTAGCCATTATAATCTTTCTTTAGTTATACCGGGTTTATCACCTGGGACGTAATTAGTTTTGCAAATAATAGAATAATTAGAGCCAAATTTTTCTAGACCAGGGTTAAGGGGATTAACATTATATGGGTAATCCGGATCTTTTCCTAAAATAAATTGATTAGCATTAGTAGTTTCTACTTCATAATACCCATCATAATATAAAATTATATCTCCTATTTGAGGGACTACTTGAGCATCTATTAAATCCTCTCGTAAAAATTTAAAAGTAATAGACCATTGGAAATCTACACCAAACTCAGTTTCAGGGAATGATTGGCTATCTCTATCTACTAAACAATTAAATAATGTGGGACCATCATAATATGCTCCATCGGCAGCTTCACCATAAATATTTATAGTAGTCTGTTTTAAATTAAATTTATAAAAAGCACATTGTTGGGTTATGACATCTCCTAATAATTCTCTATTAACAGTTGTAAATAAATTTATATCTCGTTGTCTTCCAAATAATGCCATTAGCCTATAAAGATTGTGTATGGTACTGCACTAAGATCTTTTTGTATAAACTCAGCATTTGCTGCTTTCTTTTCTAATAACTTATTTCTTGATGTTTCTTCTAAGTATGCTCTTAATCTTTCAATCAAAGCAACTTTACCTTCATTAGCAGATGCTATTAAATCCGATTGATTAAGAGTAACTTCAGCTCCTGGGATTGGTACTGTTGTGTATTTTCCTCTTACATATCCTAACATTTCTTTAGATAAAGCTAAAGTGTATTCAAATATCCATTGTCGTCCAATAGAATTAATATATGAATAAGTAGGATTAGTATAAGGTACAGTAGAAATATCTGTCACTACCCCATTCCACACGCTGCCCGATACTACTGCTTGGTTTCTGTCGGTTTTTAAGATGTACTTAAAATATAATTTCCCAGGTCCATTAGGAATAGGAAATATTCTTAATTGATTGTTTATTAGTTCAAAACTATAATTAGATCTTCTAATAGTATCATTAAATTCAATAGCTTGTAATACCTGCAAATCATAATTAATAGGCATCATCATAAAATTAATACCTGGGGACATATTTCCAAAACCAAATTGATCCAACATTCCCCCTACATCAGACCCACCAACACCCGCATAAGGATCAAAATATCTTATAATAGCTGGGGTTGATTCGTAAAATATCTGTTTGATTTCTAAATTTCCATATTCTATGGATTGGGAAATAGCCCAATCATTCATATCATAAGTTTGGACATTAGATGACATTTCTATGCTTCCTTCCCTCCAAGTAACGTTACCTCCTACGCCTGCTTCTTCACCATATTGTTCAGAAAGGCGAATCATAGTTCCTAAATTAGGTTGTAATAGTTTATTATTTAATAAAGAACCTGTTTTCGACCCCTCTAGTGAGAGGTAATCTTCACTTGCTTTAAAAGCGTATACTTCATTACCATACGTGGTTACTGCTTCTTCAAACGCAGCGTAAAAACTAATATCTTGTAATTCAACATCTGTTAAAGGATATCCTAAACGACGAGCACAAAATACAGCTACTTTATCAGCATCAGTTTGGAAATCAATATCATTATCATAAAATCCAAAAGGAGTTTCCCCAGGAAAAAATGAAGATGATCCGGGCCAGATGGGAGTATTGGGCATGTTGTTTTGTTATAAATATCACAAATTAAATCTAAATTTGAGAGCGTTATAGATTTACAATTAAAAAACTTTAAAATACGAATTTTGGTTTTGCTCAATAGCTACACGGTCATTAGACATGTCATCATCGAAAATAATTATTTCTTGGAAATGCTGTGTGCTTCGAATAGAATCTACCCCTAACTTAAATGTATTTCCTCCAATAGTTAAATTTGTATGGCTTGAATTTATAATTCTATTTACTGCACCAATAGCAGAGCCAAAGGTGTTTTTTTGATAAGAGCTGTTAGCTACCCCATTAATGTGAAGATTTGAGCCAACTCCTGCACTCCCACCGTTACTTAACTGGGTAGCATATCTAGAATTATTGCTTCCAGGATTTCCTCCATTTCTCCAAGCCATAGCAGCATTAAGATCAGACGAAGATGTTGTTGATCTTTGTTGCACAAGGAATATATATACGTCAGTATAAGTATTTGAATTTCCTGAAGTTTCATAAAATACACCTCCTCCAGGATTAGCTGATTCACTATTACCTTGTAGTTGTGGTTTACCATTTTCAACAATTACAGATTGAGAAGCACCATCATATATTTTAGCCATATTATTAGGTGTGCTTTGAGCAACATCATAATTATTACCTGATTGATCATAAATTTTTGAAACAAACCCATCATTTGAACCACAGTGGGTTCGTATAGAAGCTATGTCCAATTCATTGGTTTTTGAGTTAAAGCCAATATCAATGGAGCCAGTTCCATTATATACTGACATACAGGAACCTGTGTATGCTGATCTTACTTTTCTTACACTCCATGCCGCTATTGAGCTTGTGTAAGTATCCAAAGGAAGATCGTTATTTAACTGTGCAAAACCATAAAAATCATTTATGTTAGACTCTATAGTGTCCCTTATAGAAGATTTGTCAGCGTTGAAAACCATCAATTCGCTCATGGCTGCTTTATGGTTTATATTTATACCACTACCATAAATTTGACTGCTAGGTGAACCTAAATCAGATCTTAAACCACTAAAGTTATACCCATCATTTCTTGATATGTAAACTTCTCCGCCAGTAGATCCATCGTAGTGACCGCTTTGAATTACTGAATTACCCGCAATTCTTTGACCAACATTTGGATACCCTGTTGTGTCCACGTTTATTGATTGCCACCTATTATTTACATAAGCGTGGCGATGGGTGGCTTGACCCGTAGTTTCTGCGGCCATAGCAGTGTCCTTAAAATTCATGATAGGTGCGTTATATCCTGATGGTCCACAAGCTACAAAGTAAGAATAACCGTTTTGTACGTTTGGTGTAAAATTAGAGTTCGATAAAGTAGGCGCTGAAACAGCACCATTTTCACCTACCGCTGGGTTACCTTCATTTGAAGTAACCGATGTACCATTAAATATTTGGGGTTGTTTAGTAGTATCTGTTTGAGATAGATCTAATCCGCTTGAACTCTGGTCATACCAGATCTTCACATACGCACTTACCCCAGAACCACAAAATTCATAAATAGCATCTACATTTAAAAGGTCGTTTGCATTAAAATAAATGTCCGTTTCTTGATTATCGCTATCCCTCCTTATAGTTAACGCTGGTCCATTGTATATCGATATTAATCGACGAAGAGAATAAAACGCAACAACATCCGTTTGATCATCTAGAAAACGATTAACAACAACGGGTCTGCTTGAGGCAACTGATTGGAAAAAATTACCCATTATGGTGTGACTTCTCTTTCTCCAGTTAATGTATACATGTTTGAGTCTGTTCTCTTTAACCCAATAACAGAATACTGACCAGATGACTTTAAGGTTTCTGTGCTATTTATTGTTACTCCGGTGTCTGCAACTATCGTTATAACACCTGCCCCTCTTTGTTCAAATACAAATTCAGCATATTGATCATAAGATGCTGTTTGGGGTACTGTTATATCTATAGCAGTAGCAGAATTACAAACTAAATATTTAGTTGTATAAGTGCTTGATAGTGTAGTGTCGCCTGTTATTTCAACAACATCATATGAAGTTCCACTGGGACCCTGGGTACCTGTTGCTCCCGTTTGCCCTGTTGATCCACCTACCGAACCAATTTCAAAGAATGCTTGCGTAGCGTATAAAGCTCCACTAACACCTGAGGTGTCACCTACATAAACCTCTACAAAGTCATTTGCCTGTAACTCAACGACACAAGTAATAAGGTTATTGTTGTCATTTTGTCCAGACGCTGCGCGGATATAACCGTAACCTTCTCCAAGCAAGTCCGTAGTGCCGTTTACTTTAAATATTGCAGCGGGTGTTGTTCTTGCTGAATTGCTAAAAAAAGACAGGTTTGCCGTTATTTGATAGTAGCCCGTAATTAAAACTGTTATTCGATTGTTTGTTGTGTCAATCGTAATACCTGCTCCTGCAGTGTTTGCGCTTGTGTTAAATTTGACTTTCTGTGCCGTTGCACTGTTAAAATCCTGCTGGCTTGCTCCTCCTTGTAGAACGTCATTACCCATAATTGCTCGGGCATAAGTGAAAGTGCTAGTAGTAGCTAGGGCTAGTGAAGAAGATACACTAGGAAATCCACTAATAGATAAATCACCACTTGCTGTTATATTACCCGTTACATCTGTATCACTAAAAATTTGTAATTCGTCATCTGCTCTTAATTCAATATTACCATCGGCGTGGATTTCTAAGTTTTCAGGAGTATCAGTGTCGGCTTGGATGTAAGTGTTAGTAGAATCCGCATCGAATGCTAATTTATTATTTTGTAGATCAAATATATGGCCTGTACTTCCATCTCCAAATTGCATAGTTGTAAAAATCCCAACGGGAGAGATATAAGCATTAGCTACAGGGTATGTACCCCCAAAAATTTTAATTCCACCAGATGCCACATTTGTAGATTCTACAAATAAGTTAGAATTTGAGAATGTTAATTTAGATTCTACATCTGCTGTAGTAGCACTTCCATAAGTTACAAGACCGTTAGCTGTACTACCATTAAAGGTGATTCCTGCTATACCTGTGAGGTTGGAGCCGTCGCCGTAGTATGTGGAGGCGCTAACTGCACCTGAGATGTGGAGGTTTGTTTGGGGGTCTGTTAATCCTATACCAATACTACCACTATGAGTAATTCTCATACGTTCGTTGGTATTGGTATTTAAAGTTATATAAGCAAAATTAGGATCGGTACCCGCATGTAATTCAAGTTGACCCTTTTTTGATGTTCTACCAGGTCCATTTAATCTCATCCAACTTTGGCCTGAGGTAAGCCCGGCACCAAATTGTCCTGTAAAAGTTATGTCTAAATCATTTCCGCCGATTACTCCTACTTCGTTTCCAATTCCCCCTCCTACCATTAATCCATCATCACCTCTTGCAGTTGTACCTCTAAGTTCTCCACTACTTTGAAAGCCGGTACCCGTACCTGTAAGGGTAGGTCTAGATAAACCATTATTATATTTAATTCTATTACCTTCATAACTCATTCCAAAGTTATTTGCGGTGTTAGCTACATATATTCCTCCTTTAGCGTATACATTTGAATTAGAAACTTCACCACTATCATTAGGAGTATAAGGTGTTGTTCCTAATGTTATTTCATTATTATTCTCAACATTTAAAATATCAGCTCCGGAAGTATTAGTAACTTTAAGAGCATAATTACCTGCTAGTGAGTTTGAACCTGTAATTACAGCGTTGCCTGCTACGTGAAGGCGTTCTTGAGGAGTTGTAGTTCCTATACCCAGATTACCATTGTAATCAAGTCGCATTTTTTCAACTCCCGCAATAGCACTTTGTGTACTTTTTACATAAAATAATAAATTTCTATAATATAAAGTATTAGTAGGTTCTGATTGGATCATTATACCTGCACTAATATTACCCCATAGGTTTTGACCCCCCATCCAGGAATCCCCGCTTCTGTTTATAAGTCTTAGGTTACCTTCTGTAGTATTAGCAGCATTGTGTCCTAAAGTTAGAGTTCCATTATTTGTAAGAGATAAAAGAGGTTCTTCATCTGAATTAGCTACTGCTAAAGAAGCAGAATCAATATTTGAATTTGAGCCTGTAATGATAGCATCTCCTGTATATGGGAATGGATCGGTTTCAATACCTGTGAGATTGGAGCCGTCGCCGTAGTATGTGGAGGCACTAACGTGGCCTGAAGCTGTGATATTAGCTTCAGTAATAAGGTTACCTGATGCTGTTACGAATCCTGTAATTTTGGCATTACCTACTACGTGAAGTTTTTCTTCAGCAGTAGCAATGTTCTGTATGTAGGAACTTTGGAGTCTTAGACCGTCATTATTTAATTTAGCAAATGCTTGGGGGTTTGCAGATGAAGGAGCACCTCTACCAAATAAAATATTTGTTTTATAGTTACCCGCTAAAATAGTAAGTCCACTCTCGTTACCAGGATTCCATCGTATAGAACCCCAATAATTTGCGTTATAACCTCCTGGGTTTCCCGTTGGTCTAAGTACTAATTGAGAAGAATATGTTGAAGGGCCTGCTTGGAATTCAAAGTTACCTGGGAAACCGGAGGCAGTAACTTGAGTTCCAATTATAAAGTTTCTATTATAAATCTTAGCTTGTCCTCCTACATTTAAATTACTTGTAGTTTCTAAACTACCAGTTACTTGGGAATCCCCTAAGGATATTAGTCCTTTTCTTGCTATAAATTCGTTTGCCATATTATTCCTTTTTCACTTTCCAAAGGTTCATGTATAAATATTACAAACTAAAGCGTCCTTTAAGAGCGTTGTAGTTTTGGGTATTTTCTGCTTGGGTAAGCTCTCTGTTATAGATACTAGTCATAGCAATATTCCCTTCAAATGGTCTGTTAGAATCAGCAATATTAGCTATTACAAACCCATTGCTTGTTGTAATACTTGAAAGACTTCTACCATGACTTGTTGTAGTTACTGAACCTCCATTTACATATGTTTTGTAGTTATCTTCAGTAAACACTATTGTTACGTTGTACCAAGTGTTTACGTTAAAAAGTAAAGTACCTGCTTGAAGGGGTTGGTTTGTTATTTTAATGTAAAGAACTGAGTCTGTATCACTACCATCTGAATCATATAAAAAAACTGAAAATCCATTATCAGTAGAAGTTCCATTGTCTGCTTTATCAAAAAGTCTTGGAAATGTTGTATTATCAGTATCTGTTTGTTTAAACCAAGTTGATACTGTAAAAGTAGAATTAAAAATAGTGTTAGATGTTAAAGTACTAGTGGCTTTATCATCTGTTCCATCAAAAATAATACTACCACCATTCCCAGAATCAAATGTAGGACCATTATCTAAAGATGTATTATTACTACCTGCTAAATCTGTCCAAGTAGTTCCACTACCCGGATATGATTTTTTGTTTGCAGCATCAACTGCGAAAACTAAGCCATCTGTTACTATTTTTGGTGAATAATTAAATGCCATAACTTATAGATTAAAACGTGATTTAAGTGAGTTGTAGTTTTGGAGGATTTCTGAGGCGGAAAGAGCTTTACTATATATTTGAGTTAAAGCAATATTTGCATTTGCATAACCAGTACCTAAGCCTGGTGCTCCTGGGTTGCCTCCTTTTCCTCCCATTCTTAAATAACCCGTATCACTATTACTACTTATAGCAGTTATACCACTTGTTGTAACAACTTGGGATCCATTTACATACCCTCTCATTAATCCTCCATTTTCCCAAGTTCCTACCATATTTTGCCATTGGCCGAAAAAAGATGTAGGGATGTCTAAAGCCTTTTTTCCTGTGCCCTGTAATTCAAATCTAACTTTATTACTGTACATAAACATACAAAAACCACCTGCAGACCAACCCCCACCATTTCCTATAAGAAGTTTTAAATTTGAGTAGCTAGCATTAAACCAAATACTTAAAGTTATAGCACTTGATACTTGAGTGTTATCAAAATCCCCAAAATCAATGTAATCATTACTACCATCAAAATCAATACTACCTCCATTATTACTATCAAATAAGGGACCATTCGTTAATGTGCCATTATTACTACCCGCTAAATCCCCCCATGTAGTTCCACTACCCGGGTACGACTCATAATTCGCAGCATCTACGGCAAATACAAGTCCATCAGTTACAATCGGTGAAGCCCCAGTAAATCCAGCCATTATATATCAGGGGTTAGGTCAGTCCATTCACTACCTGTTAAAATATTTAAAATCTCGGTGTGTGAGTATGGGCCTTCCTTAGTTGTTAAATTTGATACTGAGGT
>Ga0206125_10001293_pt1 | contig 29460 bp, 25 predicted proteins | sample Helgoland_Spring_4_FD_148598 | JGI IMG/M metagenome (GOLD analysis project Ga0206125, IMG submission 148598) | Pelagic subsurface seawater microbial communities from Kabeltonne, Helgoland, North Sea - Helgoland_Spring_Bloom_20160331_1 | ecosystem: Environmental > Aquatic > Marine > Epipelagic ... | reverse complement strand
GGCGGGCATATTGCGAGCCTCAAACTTACCAGATACGCAAATTATTGAACCCGCTAAGGATTACGGCCAACGACCTATTGGCCCTAACCGACTATTGAACTATTTGATAGGGTTGTTAGCCGGATTTATTCTGCCTGCCGGATTTATTCTGTTGGTAAACGCATTTAACACCAAAGTTCGCAGCCGTCAAGATATTGAGAAAGTGACGCGAATACCGCTTGCCGGTATTGCACCACACTCAAAGTATGAGAGTAATCTTGTTGTGTTGAATAAGCCTAAGTCATCCGTAAGTGAGGCGTTCCGCGCATTGCGTTCTAATTTGAAATTTATTGCTGAAAAACCGGCCGATGGCAACGGTCAAGTATTGGCCATTACTTCATCCATTGGTGGGGAAGGAAAAACGTTTGTTGCCATCAACTTAGCCTCAGTCCTATCTTTAGGTACGGATAAGGTTTGTCTTGTCGGGGTAGATTTACGGAAACCAAAAATCTTTAATGATTTCGGGCTTTCTAATGATGTTGGACTTTCAAATTATTTGGCTGGACACAATGAGCAAAAGGAAATTATCCAAAAAACAGCTTACAACAATCTAGATGTGATTAGTGGCGGCCTGGTGCCACCAAACCCTTCAGAGCTCATTCAAACCGAGCGTTTTGAAACCTTGTTGACGGATTTAAGGAAGTCGTACGATTACATCATCTTAGATACTCCTCCTGTAGGTTTGGTAGCTGATGCTCTTCAAATCACCCCGTTAATTGATGCGATATTCTACATTACAAGATTTAACTATTCCCAGAGCGAGCTCCTAGGGTTTATTGACGATCAATACAAGAAGGGCAATGTGAAAAATATTAGCATCATCTTGAACGATGTAGGCCAACAGAAGGGCTACGGTTACGGTTACGGTTACGGTTACGGTTACGGTTACGGTTACGGTTACGGTTACGGTTACGGTTACGGTTACGGTTACGGTTACGGTTACGGTTACTATCAAGAAGATGATAAGGGCTAAAGATTATGAAAGCTGCGGACCCCACTGAACGTAACTGGTACGTCCTCTATACCAAATCGCGTCACGAAAAAAAAGTAGCGGAGCGCCTCACTATGGCTGGTTACAGCGTGTACTGCCCGCTTCACAAGGTGCGCAGACAGTGGAGCGACCGCATCAAAACCGTGGAAGAGCCGCTGTTTAGAAGCTACGTATTTATTCAAATAGAGGATGCCAAAAGGGACGAAGTCTTTGCCTATCCTGGAACGGTGAGGTATCTGTTTTGGCTTCGCCGTCCAGCTGTTGTTCGCCAATCTGAAATAGCCACTATCCAAAAGTGGCTGGGGCAGCAGGATCATGAGCATATTGATGTTTCCCAGATCATGCCTGGAGATTACCTGCGGATCACCTCTGGACAATTCGCTGGCGAAGAGGCCATACTTCTGGACCGAACAAACTCTAGAGTTATCGTCCAGCTCAAAGAACTGGGCATCCAGCTCTCCCTGTCTTTCTCCAATAACGATCTCATGGCGCTGTAAAGCGCTCAAATGTTTTCAACTTTAATCAATGTTGATAATCAATGTTGATAACGAGTAAGTTTATTACTCAATGCTATGCTATCGTATTGTCTTCACTAGTATCTTTGTATTCCAAACCAGTGAACTAGAGGATCTTGTATCCTCTTCTCACGACCAGCAAACCTGTGAGCCTAGCTTCTTTAAAGAATATCCTTGGACTCACAGCAGCGAAGCTGTGAAAAGCCACACCATCTGTTTTGAACCTCTTAGGACCTCTTATTACTTCTAAAACCCGCCTGAAGCTCTTATCGCGCTTCTTTCTCAATCAAAATTTGAGCGGGTACCTCCAAGGACTCTCCAAGGAGCTCGGAGAAAACACCAACAGCATACGGATAGAACTTAACCGCCTCGAAGAGGCTGGAATGCTGAATTCTACTCTTGAAGGGCGTCGCAAACTTTACCGCGTTAACGCTCTTCACCCTCTTGCCTCTGATATAACCTCCATCGTAAGAAAGGTTGCGGGCATTGATACCGTCATAGACCGCGTGGTAGAAAACCTTCCTGGGTTAAAACAGGTATGGATCTGCGGGGACTTAGCACGTGGCGTTTCGAGCGGTAGCATTGATTGTATACTTATTGGTAATGACTTAGACGCAGCGTACATCGCTGGACTCAGCGCCAGGGTGCATAAGCTGGTAGGCAAGAAAGTAAACACCCAGGTAATGACAGAAATCAAGGACGAGGTGGCCAGCGGTTCTCTACTGGTCTGGGAAATGAACACGGAAGAATGATTTCCCGGTTTAAAGCAGCATTAAGCAGCAGCGAAAAACAAAGGAAGGTGATGCGGGTGAACAGTGACCTTGAAAACTTTTTTGAAGGATAAAATTACTTGCTACGGCTCCGTTAAAGAGGGAATAACGAAACAATAATAATGAAGGACTACCGGTGGTAGTCGAATGAAAATAAGAAATGAATATTGAGTTAACTAATAAAACGATTCTTGTCACTGGAGGTGCAGGTTTTATCGGATCAAATTTATGCGAGGCTTTGCTTGAAAAAGGAAACAAAGTCGTTTGTCTTGATAATTTCGCTACTGGTAAAAGAGAAAATTTAGAAGAGCTATTAAAAGATTCTAATTTTACGCTAATCGAGGGCGACATAAGAAAACTAGAGGATTGTTTAAAAGCTTGCCAGGGTGTGGATTACGTTTTGCATCAAGCGGCATTAGGATCGGTTCCTAGATCTATTAAAGATCCAATCACTTCCAATGAAGTAAATGTGAGTGGTTTTTTGAATATGCTGGTAGCGGCAAGAGACCATGGAGTGAAAAGATTTGTATTTGCAGCAAGTTCATCAACATATGGAGACTCACAGTCTATGCCAAAAGTTGAGGACATCATCGGGAAACCATTATCACCCTATGCTATTACGAAATATGTAAACGAGTTGTATGCGGATATTTTCTCGAAAACCTATGATCTTGAAACCATAGGCTTACGATATTTCAATGTCTTCGGCAGGAAGCAAGATCCAAATGGAGCTTACGCAGCTGTAATCCCAAAATTTGTTAGTCAGTTAATGAATGGAGAATCACCAGTGATTAATGGAGATGGTAATTACTCAAGAGATTTCACATACATTGATAATGTGATACAAGCAAATTTATTGAGCCTAGTCACAACCAACAAAAAAGCGATTAATACAATCTATAATGTAGCCTATGGAGATCGTAATACGTTGAATGATTTAATGGGGTACCTAAAGGAGTATTTATCTGAGTTTGATTCTAAAATCTCAAATATTGAGGTTATTTATGGTCCAAATAGAGCAGGTGACATTCCTCACTCACATGCAAGTGTTGATAAAGCAAAAGAAAATTTAAATTATAACCCTCAGTTTACTCTGCAACAAGGTTTGAAAGAGGCTGTGAAATGGTATTGGAAAAATGTATAAGAAAAACATGAAAAAACATAAAATAGCAATTATAGGATTAGGTTATGTCGGTTTGCCTTTGGCAAGACTCTTTGCTACCAAATATTCAGTAGTTGGATTTGATATCAATACAGATAGAATATCTGAATTAATGTCCGGTATTGATTCAACCTTAGAGGTTGATACCGAAACATTACAATCTGTATTGGTAAATGATTCTTCTGAATCCAATGGATTATTTTGTACCAATCAATTGGATAAAATTAAAGATTGTAATTACTACATTATAACAGTTCCAACACCTGTTGATAAAAATAATAGACCCATTTTAACTCCGCTAATTAAGGCAAGTGAAACAGTAGGTAATGTATTAAAAAAAAGCGATGTCGTAATTTATGAATCTACTGTGTATCCAGGAGCTACTGAAGAAGATTGTGTTCCGGTATTAGAAAAAGTATCTGGATTAAAATTCAATACTGATTTCTATGCGGGGTATTCACCTGAGAGAATTAATCCAGGAGACAAAGAACATACAGTAGATAAGATACTAAAAGTTACTTCTGGATCAACTCCTGAAATTGGAGAAAAAGTGAATGACCTTTATAAATCTGTGATTACTGCAGGAACTCATTTAGCACCTACAATAAAAGTAGCCGAAGCAGCTAAAGTGATTGAAAATTCACAACGCGATATAAATATTGCGTTTGTAAATGAATTGGCAAAGATTTTTAATTTGATGGATATTAATACCCACGAAGTGTTGGAAGCAGCTAGCACTAAATGGAATTTCCTTCCTTTTAAGCCAGGTTTAGTCGGGGGGCATTGTATTGGAGTAGATCCTTATTATTTAGCTCAAAAAGCACAGGAATTCGGATATAATCCAGAAATTATTCTTGCAGGTAGAAGAATGAATGATAGTATGGGTGAGTATGTTGCATCAGAAGTAATTAAGTTGATGATTAAAAAAGACATTCGAATAAAAGAAGCTTCCGTTCTAGTTTTAGGTATCACCTTTAAAGAAAATTGCCCAGATGTTAGAAATACAAAAGCTATAGATGTAATTTCTTCTTTAAAGGAATATGATGTAAAAGTAACAGTATACGACACTTGGGCTAATGAACAAGAAGTTTTAAAAGAATTTGGGATAATCTCAACAATAAATTTACCTAAAGAGAAGTTTGATTGTATTGTTTTAACTGTCTCGCACAATGAGTTTAAACATCTTGATTTTGCTTCATTGAAAAAAGAAAATTCAATAATTTATGATGTTAAAAATATTTTGAGTGAATCTATAAAAGATAAAACACTTTAAAAAAGATAGATTTATTAGTTTTTTAAGAGAATTAAACAGTTCATGAAGAAAAAAATATTATTAATTTTCGGAACTAGACCAGAAGCTATCAAAATGGCTCCACTAGTTAAAGAATTTCAAAAATATCAAGAAGTTTTTGAAACGAGAGTTTGTGTTACAGCGCAACATCGAGAAATGCTAGATCAAGTATTAGATTTTTTTGATATTATACCTGATTATGATCTTGATTTAATGAAACCGGGTCAAAATCTATATGGACTCACGGCTACTATTATTGAATCTCTAAAGCCAATTCTTGAAGAATTTACACCTGATTATGTGTTTGTTCATGGAGATACTACCACCACTATGGCAGGGGCTATAGCAAGTTTTTATTCTGGTGCGAAAGTATGTCACGTAGAGGCAGGTCTTAGAACTAATAATAAATTATCTCCTTTTCCTGAAGAAATAAACCGTCAAATTACTGGAAGGATTTGTGATTATCATTTCGCTCCAACAGAAACTTCTAAAAAGAACCTACGTAAAGAAAATATTTCTGATAGTTCAATTTTGGTTACTGGAAATACTGTGATTGATGCTTTAATAAAGTCTGTTGAAAAAGTTAATAAAAGTCCCAGTCAATTAATTCAAAATCTCTCACATCAAATAGGTAATCAAGAAGTTGTTTTAGTCACAGGACATCGAAGAGAGAATCATGGTGGTGGATTTGAAAGAATCTGTCAAGCTCTAAAAAAAATTGCTAAAGATGACATAAATCGTTTGGTTATATACCCTGTTCATTTAAATCCAAAGGTTCAGGAACCGGTTAATAGAATCTTATCAGGAGTTAATAATGTAATCTTAATTGATCCTTTAGCATATCAAGATTTTATTTGGTTGATGAATCGATCTAAAATTATTATCACAGATAGTGGAGGTGTACAAGAAGAAGCACCAAGTTTAGGAAAACCTGTGTTAGTTATGAGAGATACTACTGAAAGACCAGAGGCTGTTGAAGCAGGAACGGTTTTATTAGTAGGGACAAATGAAGATTTAATTGTTTCTAAAGCATTGGATTTGCTTAATAATGAAGATAACTTTTTTAAAATGTCAAAATTGCACAATCCCTACGGAGATGGACTGGCATCAAAAAGAATTGTAGATTTTATAAAAAACATAAAATAATGAATCCAGAAGTAGTAATGATTGGCCTTGGATATATAGGGCTTCCAACAGCAGCGCTCATTGCATCAAATAATGTAAGAGTTCATGGCGTAGATATTAATCCTAATGTGGTAGAAACCATTAATAGAGGTGAAATTCATATCGTTGAGCCTTCTTTAGATATAGCTGTTGCATCTGCTGTTAAAAACGGCTATTTAAAAGCAGCCACAACACCTGTTGAGGCTAATACTTATATCATAGTAGTGCCAACCCCTTTTAAAGGGAAGAATGAGCCAGATATCTCTTTTGTTGAGGCAGCTACCAAAGCCGTTATACCTTTATTAAAAGATGGCGATTTATACATTATTGAGTCTACCTCGCCAATAGGGACCACAGAAAAAATGATGGACCTTATCTATAGCTCACGTCCAGAATTAACAAATAAAGTTCATATTTCTTATTGCCCAGAACGCGTACTACCAGGAAATGTAATGCATGAACTCGTTCATAACGACCGAGTAATAGGAGGTGTTAATGAAGTAGCTACCAAAAAAGCTATGTCCTTTTATAGCAATTACGTAAAAGGTGAGTTGCATGCCACTAACGCAAAGACTGCTGAGATGTGTAAACTGGTAGAAAACTCATCTAGAGATGTACAAATAGCTTTTGCAAATGAGTTATCACTTATTTGTGATAAAGCAGGTATTAATGTCTGGGAGCTTATTAAACTTGCAAATAAACATCCAAGAGTAAATATATTACAACCAGGATGTGGGGTTGGTGGCCATTGTATTGCAGTAGATCCTTACTTTATCGTCTCAGACTACCCAATGGAATCTAAAATTATAGGTACAGCTAGAGAGGTAAATAACTATAAGTCGTTTTGGTGTGCAGAGAAAATACAAACCGAGAAACTTAAGTTTGAACTTGAACACGGCAGGAAACCAAGAGTGGCAATAATGGGCCTAGCGTTTAAACCAAATATTGACGATTTGCGTGAATCTCCAGCCAAGTATATTGCTCAAAAAGTATTACAAAACGATAGTAATGCGGATTACCTTATTGCAGAACCAAACATAAAAGAGCATAATGTGTTTAAACTCACTAATTATAAAGTAGCAATTGAGCAATCAGATATTATTGCTTTTTTAGTGGCTCATGATGAGTTTAATAATTTAGATATAGATACTAGTAAAGTGGTTCTTGATTTTTGTGGAATAACAAAGTAATTATGAATAAAAATATTTTAATAACGGGCGGAGCTGGATTTATTGGATCCCACGTTGTAAGGCTTTTGTAAATAAGTGTCCAGATTACCATATTTGCAATCTAGATGCACTTGCCTATCCGGGTAATCTAGAAAATTTAAAAGATGTTGAGTCTAAAGAAAACTGCACGCTTTTACATGGTGATATTACTGATTAAGTATATATCAACTCCATTTTTGAAAAACACCGTTTTGATAATTTACGAATTATTAGACAATGTTGAATTGTTTTGATCAATGAAATTTAATATTCAAAGGGTAAAACTTCATTAAATTGAGTGTTTAAAAAAATATCAAATTAAACAATTAACATCATAAATTTTCTAGGATTTGATAAATCAAAATAAGCAGACAAAAAAAAATTTAGTTTTTAATATTATTAATCTTGTTGTTAATATTATTATTGCCATTTTATTTATTCCCTATTTAGTTAAAAGTTTGGGTATTGTGGCCTATGGAATTGTCCCACTGGCACTGATAGTTAACCAATATATAAGAGTTATAACTGTTTCTTTAACAAACTCTCTAACTAGGTTTTACTCTATTTCAATCGAACAAAACCGTCCAGAGGACGCATCAAATTATTTAAGTAGTGCTTTTATTGTTATTACAATTGTTGTAATTGTTTTAGCACCTTTTTTTGCATGGATAGTTTTGGATATAGAAAGAATATTTAATATTCCTTGTGAATTTATTAATCAGGCAAAATCACTTTTTACATTTACACTTTTAGGCTTTGTTTTATCTCTGTACAGTAGTTTAATAAATATTACCTTGTATGCTAAAAATAGACTTGATGCTTTAAATGTTATTGGAATTTTACGTTTGAGTGGAAAGGTTGTTTTAACTGTATCTTTTTTTGAAATTATTTCAACCCAAGTTTCTTTTATAGGTTATGCAAATTTTATTAGTGAATTATTGGTGCTTGTTTTGAGTGTAATATACTATAAGAATACAATTAATAAAGGAGTTAAAATATCTTATAAATATTATAACAAGCTTGCTTTAATGAGTATGTTATCAATGACTATTTGGGTCATTATACATCAAATTGGGGATACAGGACTTTATAGAACAGATAATATTTTAGTCAATAAGTTTTGGAACACAAGGGAGTCAGGAATACTAGGTGCAATTTCTGAGTTTGGAACTTATGTAATGATGATGGTAGCCGTCATTTCGTCCCTTTTTGGCCCATTAATTCTCATTGCTTATTCGAATGGGAATCATAGAGAGGTTAAAAAATTAACTACTAGAAACTCTCTTTGGGTGGGGCTGTTAGCTTCATTAATAGTTGGGGTTTTAGCAGGGTTTTCTCAACCACTTTTAGGGCTTTGGTTAGGAGATGAATATATTATGTATAGTGATTGGTTCATATTAAAAATAATTACTATTCCTTTTTATGTTTCAGCTGGTATATTCTCTTTTGTATTTAGAGCTTGGAATAAAATTTTGTTGCCGGCTATAATTACTTTAATTATTGGTTTACTTAATTTGATCGTTTGTTATTTAATATTGTCTTTTGCAGATGGCAAAGAAATTTACATAAGGTATATGTTGATGTCGTCGGTTATATTCGTTTTACTACAAAGTTATGGCCTAAATTCTTTTTGGCTATCAAAACTATATCCAGAATTGAGAATAGAACTTTTCTATGGATTTTTAAAGATTTTGATCGCACTTATATTGACTAGCATATTAAGTTATTCTTATAATGAATTGTTTCAAGTTATTAATTTAATTGAATTGGCTTTTGGTTTTATTATTATAGCTGTTATGTCAATTCCTTTATTATTTTTTATTTTACTTAAGTTCGATGATAGGAAAACAATAATTAATTATTTTCTTATCAAAATAAATAAAACGCCAATATAATGATTGATATTTCAATAGTTATACCAGTATATAATGTCGAAAAATACATAGACAGGTGCTTAGATTCTATTTTTGGTCAGAATTTCAATGGTAATTTTGAGGTAATAACTATTAATGATGCCTCTACAGATAACAGTTTAGAAAGATTACTGGCTTATAAAAGAAAAAAAGAAAATTTAATAATAATCAATAATGAAACTAATCTAAAGTTGACGAAATCTAGATTAGCAGGTATGTTAATTGCTAAGGGAAGATATATCATGCATCTAGATTCAGATGATTGGATAGTAAAAAACACTTTTCAAATCCTAAAAAACTGTATTGACAGGTATAATCCAGATGTGATTGTTTATAACTATATCTTAGAAGATGAAAATAGTTTTATAACCAAAGTCGATGGAGTGAAAAATGAGTGTTTAACAACAGATAAGCTGAAGGTCGTTGATTTGTTTTTAGGTGCGACAGTCACAAAACTAGTGAAGAGAGAATTTACTCAAGATTTAATAAGTTCCGGTATATCAATAAACCACTCGGAAGACTTATTGTATTGTCTTGAATTATTAATGAAAGTAAATAATATATTTTTATTACCTAAAGAGTTATATGTTTATTTTCAAAATCCTGCATCAATTACTCATAATGCGAGGAATAAATCATTTCTTAAAGATCAACTAGTAGTGCTCGATGTATTAGATAAGTTAAATGACAAATTTAATTTTAATAGCATTGGAATTCATAAATTAATAAAGAAATATTATTGTAAATATATTTATTTGTCATTTTGTCAAATTCATTTTTTAGAGGAACACGAAGTTCCTTTTATGAATTCATTTTATAAGCAAATCTCTAGTAAGAATAATACTACATTTTTCAATAAAAAGGATGTTTATAGACTTAGATTGTCAATTTATTATAAATGGATTAATATCTTGGAAGTTTTAATGAGAATGGGTTTAAAGCCCGCATTTTTTATTTTCTACAAAAAATATGTACAAAAAGTAAAAAAATAGAGAAGTTATGTGTGGATTTTATTTAACAAATTTAGATTTCTCCAAAGAACAAGTAATCAACAAAGTAAATTTAATTAAGTTTCGTGGTCCTGATTTTACGGGTTATAAAAAAGTTGAAAATATTTCAATGGCTCATGTTAGATTATCTATTATTGACTTAAATAATAGGTCAAACCAACCAATGACTATTGGTAATTTGCATATTTCGTATAATGGAGAAATATATAATTATAAGGAGATTAGAGCAGAATTAATTAAAGAAGGATTTAATTTTGAAACAGAAAGCGATACGGAAGTTTTATTAATAGGGTATCAATTTTTTGGTGTCGGAATTTTAGATAAACTTAATGGGATGTTTTCCTTTGCTATATTCGATAAGGAAAATAATAAAATATTTTGTGCTAGGGATAGAACAGGACAGGCACCATTTTTTTACTATTTTGAAGATGGTTCGTTTGAAATTTCTAGTCAATTAAGACCGTTATTAAATGAGAAAAGTGAAGTTTCATCTAGGGCAATATCATATTATCTTGATCTAGGTTATGTTCCGAGTCCATATTCAATTATAAAAAAAGTAAGTAAATTACAACCTGGCAATTATATGGAGATAGATCTTTCTAATAATAGTTTAGAAATTAAAAATTATTGGGATTTAACAGAAATTAAAACTGTTAAAATTAGTTATGATTCAGCAAAGGAAGTATTGAGGCAGTTGCTTGAAGACGCAATAAAAATTAGAATGAATTCTGACGTGTCTATGGCATTTTTCCTGTCTGGTGGAATAGATTCTTCGTTAGTAACTAGTATAGCAACAAAAATAAGTGATAGAGAAATTAATACTTTTTCCATAGGTTTTAATGATCCTGAATATGATGAAAGTAAATTGTCTAAAAAGTTTTCAAAAATTGTAAAAACAAATCATTTTGAGACTATTTGTTCAAGTGATGATATATTAAATGAATTAAAATCTTTCTCTAAAGTTTATGATGAACCATTTTCCGATTCTTCCGCATTACCATCATTAATTCTTAATAAGTTAGTCAAACCGCACGCTACCGTAGCTATTTCAGGTGATGGAGGTGATGAAAGTTTTTTAGGCTACAATCAATTTGATTTAGTTAGAAGATTTAACTACTTATTAATAATACCTTTATATATCCGGAGAATAATTAGTAGGATAAATTGGCAATTAATTATTAAATCAAAAAAGGGTACAATAAGGGAAATATTAAATTCTAAGAATATATTCTCTTTTTCTTTAAAATTTTATTCTGTTTATGATTCTCTCCAAAAGGTAAGAGACGAAAGTTGGAAAGAATTGTATACGCAATACAAAAATTTATCGAAGAATCCTATTCAAAAAATGGCAGATTTGAATTTTAAATTATGGTTGGAGAACGATAGTAATGTAAAAGTTGATAGGGCAAGTAAAGCTTATGCGGTTGAAGTAAGAAGTCCTTTACTTGATTATAGAATTATTGAATTCGCAAGAAGCCTTCCAGTAAATTATAGATATGAAAAAGGAAACAAAAAGCGTATTTTAAAAGACCTATTAGAAGATTATATTCCAAGAGATGTATTTGAGTCTCCGAAGAAAGGATTCGCTATACCGCTTAAAAAGTGGCTCAGAGATGAACTTAAGGAGGATGTAATAGAAAAATTATCTGATACATTTTTAGATAGAATACCAAATATAGATAAGGAAAAGTTTAAAATCCAATTAAGTGAACATATGTCAACTAAATATGATCATTCAACAAATATTTGGAAATTGTATATTCTGGCTCTATGGTATGATGAATTCAAATTTTAACAAAAAAGGATAGGCGAGAAATTTTATTTGGGTTCTAATTAATTTAGAAAATAGAAAATTCGCTTTTACCATATTATATTACAATTGAATTAAATTTTTATAAATTTATTTTGAGTTCAGAAATATTAGATAACTTAATAAGATAAAATTTGAGAAACATTCATAGGTTTTCTTTGAGTCTTTACTTTTTCTCAATTCATTTTGAATTGTGGGATCCGTTGAATACTAATATAGATTACCTTTTTACAAAAATCACTATTGTATTTTATTTTTTAGTAAGTATTGGAAGAATTAAGCAATCCAATGAAATTAAAAAATTTACAAAATTCATAATTCCAATCGTTTTATTGTTTATAATCCAAACCGTGTCTGGGTATTTGAATCAAAGTCCTGGTCATACAGAATATTTTTCACTGATTTTCTTTTTAAACATTATTATGTTCTTACTGATGTTAATTCATCACCAAAAAGATAATAATGCAATTTTAACAGGCTTAAATTCTTATGTGCTTGGTGCAATATTCTTAACATTATTTTTCTTTCTTGGAATTGAAAGTGATAATTCTTGGCACAATAGGGCAACAGTTTTTGGGCAGAATCAAAATATATTAGCAATAAATTTATCAGTCGGTTTACTTATTATCCTTTACAGACTTTTTGATTATAATAAACTAAATAACAAAATAATAATATTATATATAGTCAGTATTCCATTCATCATGATTTTTATGGCTGATACTGGATCAAGATCTGGTATTATAAGTTTTGTATTAGGAATAATTGTGTTTTTTTTACTAAAAAAGACAAGAAACACTATTGGTAAAATCGGAAGAATATTTGTGGGTTTTCTAACAATTTTCGTTATTGCTCTTTATTTTTTAAACAACGACGTTGTTGGGGCGAGACTAAATAATTCATTAAATTATGTTGACCTATCTGGAAGAGATAATACTTGGCGAGAACTTATTCCACTCTTTAGGTTGAATCCATTTTTCGGAATGGGTATGACGGGTTACACCAAAGTTACAGAAGAGATATTTGGATATTATACATCTGCACATAATTCTTTTATAGAGACTACGATAATAGGAGGTTTTTCAAGTATGTTACTATTATTAATTTTTCTTTATCTCATAATTCGGAAAGCTAAACATGATAATAGAGTCAATGGTAGTATTCTGAGTTTAATGTTTCTCGCTCCTATTTTTGTAGAATTTACAGTAGGACAAGCATTTGGTAGTAAAATATTGTGGGGGTTGTATGTTTTTATAATAGGTTATAGATTAAATGATAAAAAACATATTAATTGGAAAAAATTAAATTAGCATTTATTTGTAGCAATCTTGGTCAAGGAGGAGCTGAAAGGCAGTTGGTCAATTTAATATCTCAAATCGACAAGGAAAAATTTGAAGTTACTGTTTTTCTGTATGCAGTGCAGATAGATCCATTTTATTTAAATTCTTTAAATAAATGCGATATAAAGTTAGAGTTGAATTTACTTAAGCATAATTTTTTTATTTTTAAAATTATTGAAGCATTAAGAAAAATTAATTTCTTCCTTAAAGAAAACTATTATGATATAATTATAACAACATTGTTCATGAATAATTTGTTCGTTAGGTTGATAGCGCCGCCTTTATATAAAAATAAAATAGTAACAAACATGAGAACTTCTATTTTGAATTATTCGTTTTTGTATAAATTTGCTGAAATATATTTAATAAGAAAATCATATATAGTTTTTAATAGTCAAAAGTCACTGGAAGGATTTAAATTAATGTTAAGGGAGAAATTTCATTGGAGACTTAGCTTAATTTATAATGGATATTATATACCCTTAGAACCTGATTTTCAAATTAGGCAAAAAAAAGCCTTTGGTTGTCTTGGAAGACTTAACAAAGAAAAAAACATTATCCAAGTAGTTGAAGTTTTTCAAGAAACGAAAGGAATCAGGAGTAAATCTAATCTAATTGTACAAGGTCATTTTGGAGACCAATATAATGATATTGCTAACTTACTTAGTTCAGATAAAATTGAGATCCGAGAGAAAGACAAAAATATTGATTTGTTTTTTGACTCTATAGATGTTTTGATTTTGCCTTCAATCTTCGAAGGTTGCCCAAATGTTTTATTTGAAGCTTTACTGAGAAAAAAGTTGTGTATTGTTTCTTCAGGTGCAAACAGCGATAATTTCATTACAAATGGAGTTAATGGGTTTGTTTATGATGGATCAAATAAAGAACTTGAAGAAGTTATGAAAAGAGCCTTACAAATTTTAGAGCAAGAAGAAAAATTAATTATCGAAAATGGATATAGCTATGCTAAGAAAAATTTCAGCATGAAAGTTATGGTAAATAAATACGAAGAGCTTTTTAGGGATATTTATGAAAAAAATAAAAGTAGCAATTAGCCAAAGAATAATACCTCATTATAGAATACCAGTTTTTAGTGAATTGGCATCGAGAGAAAGCGTTAATTTAACATTGTATTACGGTAGGGGATTTAAAACTGGTTCTCAAGTTAATGCACAATTAATCACAGGTTTTAATGCAAAGAAATTGTTTACAGTAATGTTAAATTACAACGGTGTTTATGGAGGTTCACAACTAAGAGTATGGCATCCATTTTTATTATTTCATTTGATTTTCGAAAATTACGATGTTATTATAGTAGAGCCAAGTTCGAATTTTTATAACAATATTTTCACCTTTCTTTATTGTAAAATCTTTAGAAAAAAGTTTATATGGCATGAATCAGGGTCAGTGCCTAAAGAAGAACGTCCAAAATTTAGAAAAATGATAGATCCTTTATTATCAATTTTCATAAAAGGGGCTGACGCTTATTTAACGTATACAAGTTATGCCGATCATTCTTTAAAGAGAGATTTTAATATCGATTCGAAAAAAATATTTAGAGCACAAAACACAGTCAATACCTCAAATATAGATTCAGAAATTGAAAAGTTTACTCCATATGTAGAATCTAAGAAGAAAGAACTAGAATTAATTGGTTTTAATGTTGCTATGTACATTGGAGGTATAGAAACTAGAAAAAAAATAGACAACTTAATAAAAGCAGTCACTAAATTAAACAAATCTGGTATTCCTACTAAGGCACTAATCGTTGGTGATGGACCAGATAAAGAGGAATTATTAAAAAAATTGTCGATAGAGGATAAATCTCACACTGTATTTGCTGGGAAGCATGTTAAAGATGCATCGTTATACGTTCTATTGTCAGATGTAGTTGTACTACCATCATCTGGCGGATTATCTGTAATGACGGCTTTTGCATGTAAGAAGCCTTTTATTGGTTCTGAAGAAATTGAGCATGGAGGTATCAAAGATTACGTTAAAGATGGAGTTAATGGTTTTTTGGTAAAAGAAAATGATGTTGAGGATTTAGAGCATAAATTAATGAATGTGTTTTCAGATCCTCTATTATACAAGGAATTGTGTAATAACGCATATCAAACATCAAAAAATATTACAGTGCCAAATATGGTTGATGGATATGAAAACGCAATAAAGTACACACAGAATGTATGAAAATATTACAAATAAACAATTGTCATTATAATAGAGGAGGCGCTGATGTGGTCTATCTGAATACCGGGAAATTATTAGAAAATCAAGGAAATGAGGTTTCTTATTTTTCAATAAAAAATGAATTAAATGAAAAAACTAAATTTCAAAAATATTTCGTTGATGGTGTTGATTTTTTAAATATGTCGTTATTAAAAAAGATGATTCACTTTTTCAGGTTTTTTTATTCCAAAGAATCAAAGTTAAAGTTAAGTAAATTAATAAAAGATTATAGCCCTCAGATTGCACATATCCATTTGTATAAAGGAGGCTTAACTCCATCCATTCTTAGTGTTCTTAAAAAACATAAAATACCTGTTATTATTACACTTCATGATTATGGGTTTATAGACCCACATAATTTATTATTGGATGGAAATCTTAATATTTCCGAAAAATGTATAACTGGCTCGGCATTTAATTGTGTAAGAGACAAATCAAATAGAAATAGTTACCTGTTAAGTTTAGTGAGTACTTTTGAATATATTTTTCACAGTAAATTTTTCCCCTTTGATAAATATTTTAATACCATTGTTGCCGTTAGTAAGTTTTCACAAGCTAAACATTTAGAATCAAACAAATTTAACTGGTCTATAGATCATTTATATAACTTTAGCCCATTATTAAACATTGCAAAAGAGCCAATTAAATATAAATCGAGATATTTATTATACTTCGGAAGGTTATCAAAAGAAAAAGGAATAAATACCTTGATTAGAGCAGTTGAGAAATTAAATGGAAAAGTAGATTTGAAAATTGTTGGTACGGGTGATTTAGAAATTGAATTTAAAAAATATATTGATAATAATAAACTATCACAAGTACAATTACTTGGCTTTAAGTCTGGGGAACATTTATATAAATTAATTAGGGAAGCTTTATTTGTAGTTGTTCCTTCAGTATGTTATGAAAATAATCCTATGACAATAATTGAATCATATTGTTTTGGTGTTCCTGTAATAGGAAGTAGAATAGGTGGAATTCCTGAAATAATTGATGAAGGTAAAATTGGTTTCACTTATGAAATGGGAAATGTTGATGATTTAGTAGTAGTGTTAACCAAAGGGATTAATCTATCTGAAGAAGAATATATCAAATTTAAAATTAATGCTAGGGTCTTTGCAGAAAAAAACTTTTCTTCAAACTCTCACTATGAAGAGTTGATGAAGTTGTATAAAAAGACAATTGAAAAAACAAGATTTAACGATGGCCAAAAATAATTTTGCATTTCGCTTATTTGTAGCAACAATATTAAGAAAACTTAGAGTTTGTAAGCTCCGGTTGAAGGGCTATGATATACCTTACTCGGCAATAATCGAAGGCTCTGTATTATTAGACAAATTATACACTAGAGGTGTACACATCGGAGAAAACACATTAGTTGCTGGAGGTGTTACTATCTTAAGTCATGATCATTGCAAACGAGTAAATAATAATCAACCATTTTTGAAAGATACTTATATTGGGAGTAATTGTTTTATTGCGGTTGGTGCAATTATTTTACCTGGTGTAAAGATTGGTGATGAAGTTATTGTAGGCGCTGGAGCTGTTGTAACAAAAGATGTACCATCTAACACTGTTGTTGCAGGGAATCCAGCAAAGATAACAAGAGAAAATATAAAAATGAATACCTTTGCAGCTCTTGAGAATTGGACTGAAAAGAAAGGTTGGATTGAATAATTAAACAATTAAATATTAATATGAAAAAAAGAATTTATATCGCAGGAAGCGGTGGTATGTTAGGTGAGGCGTTTTATGCACAGTTTAAAGAAGAATATGATATCAAATGTACAGACAAAGATGTAAACGAAGAATGGTTGTCATTCCTAGACTTTAGAGAACGAGAAGCCTACATTAAAGATGTGGAGGATTTTAATCCAGACTACTTATTCCACCTAGGTGCTTATACCGATTTAGAGTATTGCGAAGAAAACAAAGATGACACCTATGCTACAAACACTTTATCAGTAGAGAATGCAGTTTTTATAGCTAATAAATTTAATATTCCATTACTATACATTAGTACTGCAGGTATTTTTGATGGAAAACAAGATTTGTATGATGACTGGGACATGCCAAATCCGTTAGGTGTTTATGCACGTTCTAAGTACATGGGTGAACGTTTTGTTTGTGAGAATGCAAAGCGTTATGTGATTTGTCGTGCAGGTTGGATGATGGGTGCGGGTCCTAAAAAGGACAAGAAGTTTATTCAAAAATTAATGAAGCAACTAAAAGACGGAAATACTGAACTTTTTATAGTAAACGACAAGGACGGAACACCGACATACACTCATGATTTTGCTTTAACGGTAAAAGAATTGATTCAAAAGGAATACTGGGGCTTATACAACTGTGTATGTGGCGGTGAAACCAGTCGTTTAGAGGTTGCACAAGAATTGGTGAGGTTACTTGGAAAAGAAGATGAAATTAAAATAACATCTGTAAGTTCTGATCATTTTAAGGATGTATATTATGCTGAACGACCTCCATCTGAAAGATTAATTACAAAGAAATTAGATTTGAGAGGTGTCAACAAAATGCAAGATTGGAAAGTAGCCTTAAAAGTATACCTAGACAGCTATTATACCGACTATTTAAAATAATGAAAACATTAGCTATAATAGGCACAAATGATTTGCCAGCTAAATATGGTGGGCTTGAAACCCTTACTAATTATTTAGCTTGAAATTTTGATAAAACCACACATAATGTTATCGTTTATTGCTCTAAAATACTAAAATAGAATAGGGTTAAATCTTATAATGAAATAAAGCTAATTTATTTTTCTTTTAATGCGAATGAATGGCAATCAATGATTTATGATTTTGGGTTTTTAGCAGTATTTGCTTTTCCACTAAATAAAATACATTAAAGGAATATCATTTTTAATATTGGAGGCATTGAAGGGAAAAAAGCTCGAGGCTCTGAGTTTACTACCAAACTTGAAATTGTATTAAAAAAGTAAATTGAGAGATATGATTGGAAGCGAATCTTAAAATTTTATTACATAGGTATAATATAATTGTTAAGTAATTATATATATGAATATAAATTTTTAGTTTCTGTTCTTAGATAATAAAGTTACAAATTTAATTAGTATATATTAAGAATATGCATTTTATAATATTAGATAATCTCAATGAATAATAAGTTTAAAGTTATTTTAATAATAAAAATTATTATACTATTTGTGTTTTCTTCAGAGTATAATAGTACGTTATTTCAACCCTTTATAAATACTTTTATAAACAATGGTTTCATAAATCCGTGGCAGTTTTATCTTGATCATAATTTGAATTTGGATTCGTTTCCATATCATTCAGTAATGCTTCTCATTTTGTGCCCATTTGAAGCTTTGAGTCACTTATTCCATTTTGACGCTTTGTTTAAGCTACCATTGTTATTTTCGGACCTAGGCATTTTTTATGTACTACTCAAAACTTTTCCATATAAAAAAGATAAAGTTTATCTGTATTATTTTTTAAATCCAATAATTATATATGCCGTCTATATCCACTCTCAACTAGATATAATACCTACTTCGATATTGTTATATGGTATATATTTACTCGTTAAAAATAAGTATAACTTTTCTGCTTTTGTGTTTGGTTTGGCCTTAGCGACAAAAATTCATATTATAATAGCATTACCGTTAATATTTTTTTATCTATATAAAATTAATAGCATAAAAATTGCGTTTCAATACATCGCAGTTTCACTGAGTATATTGTTATTATTGGACCTGCCATTTTTATTTTCGGAGGGTTTTATGCAAATGGTGCTTTTAAACTCAAAACAATCCTTGCTGTTCGATTCATTTTATAATATTGGATCAGTGAATATATTACTTCCAATAGCATCTATTTTTATAATGTATATTCATTTTTTCAACCAAAGGAAAGTGAATCATGATTTGCTTTATTTTTACTTTGGAATTTTATTTACTGCAACTATATTTTTCATCTATTCTGGTCCAGCTTGGTATGTTTGGATGATTCCTTTTATCTCAATTTATTTTATTCAAAACGATAATAATAAAAGTCGATTACTTTACATTAGTTTTTCAGTTGCATACCTAATATTTTTTATATTCTTTTATAAAAGTGAGTATAAAGATATTTTATTTTTAGGCAATGAAGTAGATATAAAAATATACAATGTTAGATTGGCTGATATTTCATTCACATTATTAGAAGTGACCCTTGTTGCTATAATGTATGCGTTTTACAAATACGGGCTTAAAAGCAATTCTATTTATAGAAAGCAATTAAACTTAGTAATTGGTGTCGGAGGAGATAGTGGAGCTGGAAAATCGATACTTTTAAATAATTTGCATAACTTATTAGGAGTAAAATTGCTTCAATTAGAGGGAGACGGAGAACATAAATGGGAAAGAGGTGATGAAAATTGGAATAAATTCACACATCTTGATCCAAAAGCAAACTATATACACAAACAATCGGAAGTTATATTTAGTTTAAAACACAATGAAACCGTATTTCGAAGGGAGTATGAACATAGTAATGGTAAATTTTCGAAATCTAAGAAAGTGATACCAAAAGAGTTTATAGTTATTGCAGGGTTACATCCTTTTTATTTGCCTAAACTAAGGAGGAATATAGATTTGAAAATTTATATTGATACAGACGAAACTTTAAGAAGGCATTGGAAAATTATAAGGGATACAAAAAAAAGAGGATATAGTGTGCAAAAAATATTAGAGCAGATTGAATCAAGAGTGGAAGATGCGGAAAAATTTATTTATCCTCAAAAGGAATTTGCAGATATGATAATTAAGTATTATTCAATCAATACTTTTGTTTTAGGAGGAGAAAATGAAGCATTAACTTTAGGTTTGAAAATTACTTTTGATGCAAATATACATATTGAAGACGTTTTGGATAAATTAGAGTGTACATTTATCTGGGATTATAATAATGATTTAAAGTCTCAATATATAGAAATTGAAAATAGACCTCAAGTGAATTTCGAAGATATTGCATTTAATTCTATTGAAAACATCAATGAGATAGTAGGTTCAGATATTAAATGGGGAAGCGGTTATGAAGGTTTAATTCAACTAATATCTTTAAAAATGATAAGTGAAAAATTAAGAGAGAACAATAAATGAGATATAAAGGGTTACTACTAGATATAGATAACACGCTTTATGATTATAATATAACGCACTCTTTTGCGAAAAAAAAAGTGCTAGATTATTGTGTAAGTGAATTTAGATTATCGCAAGTTGATCTTAGTTTTGCATATGAAAAAGCTAGAAATCAAGTTCATGTTGAACTAAGTGAAACAGCTGCTTCGCATAATAGATTGTTGTATTTTCAAAAGATGTTAGAAATTTTAAATCTGAATCCTTTAAAGTACAGTTGTGAAATCTACAATGTCTATTGGGATAACTTCTTAGAGGTATTAAAACCATTTGATGGAATATATGATTTGCTTGATAAGTATAAAAATAATATTTGTTTAGTGACTGACCTCACGGCTCATATACAATATAGAAAAATAAAAAAATTAGAACTTGAAAATTATTGTACTAAAATAGTAACAAGTGAAGAGGCGGGTCGGGAAAAGCCACATCCTTATATGTTTATGTTGGCACTACGTAAGTTAAATGTAAGGGAGAATGAAGTATGTATGATAGGAGATAGTTTTAAAAAAGATATTTTAGGTGCTACCAGTTTAGGAATAGAATCTATTTGGTTTAATCATGAAGACAAATTGGAAAACTATGAAAGTAATATTATAAAACAAGTAAAGAGTTTTAAAGAAATATTGGAATTAATATGAGTGAAATTATAAATTTTGTAGAAATATCAAGATATGCAGGAGAGCGTTATGATTTAGTGCAAGCTGCCGGAGGTAATAGCTCTACAAAACTAAATAATGGAGAGATGTTGATCAAAGCATCTGGTTTTTTATTATGTGATGTAAATAAAAATGTTGGATATTCAAGAGTTTTCACAAAACAAGTAGCAGATATTGTTATAAATGGAGATGTAATAAGCGCAAACAATAAGCGTCAAAGAGAATCTCTAACTGCTCAACTTCTAAAAAAAGCTACTATAGATAAAGTAAATCGTCCGTCAATCGAGACTTTACTCCATTCACTGCTTCTGAAATATACACTACACACTCATCCAATAGTGGTAAATATGATATTGGTTCGAGAAAACTGGAAAGAAACATTAAATGAAATATTTAAAGATATCGAAATAGCATTAGTTGCATACAAAACACCAGGTATTGAATTAGCTCTCGAACTTGATAAAGAATTACAAAGGTCTGAAGACATCCCTAAAATTATCTTCTTGCAAAACCATGGTTTAATAGTTACATCAGATGAAAAACAAGACATTACAAAACTTACCGAATATGTTTTAGAAAAAATAGAAAGCTTTCTTAATGTTGATATGTCTCGTTATAAACTTACAAATAGTATAACTAATTTATTTGTTAGCATTCAAAGGAATTCAAATATAACCTACCTAAGCGAAGATGCTTTTTTAAATGAGCAATTGAAAGAAAATAAAAAATTGTTTTTGACTTTTCCATTTTGTCCAGACACTTTAGTCTATTGTGGCGTTAATGCTATCGAAATAGATAATTTGACAGACTTAACAAACATAAATAACTATAAAACAATAAATAATGAACTGCCAAAAGTAATTCTGCATCACAAAAAAGTGTTTTTTATAGCTTCAAACGTAAAAAAAGCAAAAGAGATTGAAGAAGTTTTTAAGTTTCACATTATGGTTTTACTCCACAATAAAAATCAAAATGTAAATTTTTTAGATAGAGAAGAATTGGCATACCTTTCGAACTGGGAGGCTGAAAAATTTAGACAGGAATTATAAGCAAAAAACATAGGACTAACAAATGCATATAGTGATACCAATGTCAGGTACTGGCAACAGATTTATAGAAGCTGGTTACTCAATACCAAAACCTTTAATAATAATTGATGGTAAGCCAATTATTGAACATGTTTGTGATTTGTTTCCAGGCGAAACAAAGTTTACATTTATTTGCAATTCTAAGCATTTGGCTGAAACTAATATTAGAGATGTTTTATTAAGTATAAAACCAAACGCAAATATTGTTGAAATACCCAATCACAAAAAAGGTCCTGTGTATGCTATTAGCACCATTGGAGATTTGATTGAGGACGAAGAAGAAGTAATAGTCAATTATTGCGATTTTGGTACCTATTGGGATTATAATGATTTCCTGAAACATACTAGAGAAAGAGATGCTGATGGCGCGATACCTTCATACAAAGGTTTTCACCCCCATATGTTAGGGACTACTAATTATGCATTTATGCGTGATGACAGGCAGTGGATGTTAGAAATAAAGGAGAAGGAACCTTTTACTGATAATCGAATGAATGAATTTGCATCAAATGGAACATATTATTTTAAAAAAGGTAAGTTCATAAAAAAGTATTTCAATGAACTTATGCAAAAAGATATTAGCCTAAATGGTGAATATTACGTATCTCTTATATATAATCTCTTGGTTAGAGATGGCCTAAAAGTCTCTATATATGATGTCCAACATATGCTTCAATGGGGAACACCACAAGATGTTGAAGAGTACAATAGTTGGTCAAAATATTTTAGAAACGCATGTGATGATAAATATAAGCCAAAGGCATTAGAAAATAGTATTACATTAATTCCTTTAGCTGGTCATGGTAGTAGATTTAAGAAAGCTGGATATAAAGATCCAAAACCTCTTATACGAATCAGTGGGAAGCCTATGATTATTCAAGCTGCAAACTCATTGCCTAATAGCAAAAATCACATATTTATAACTTTACAAGAACACTTGGACAACTACCCTCTTGAAAATATTTTAAGAAGTGAATTCCCCGATTCTCAGATCACAGCATTAAATGAAGTTACAGAAGGTCAAGCAATTACTTGTAGTTTAGGATTGAAAGATTTAGATGAGAACTCTTCTCTGCTAATAGCAGCGACTGATAATGGTATGATTTACGATAAAGTGAAATATCAAAACCTAATAGATGTTGAAAATGCAGATGCTATTATTTTTACTTTTAGACATCATGTTTCAAGTAAAAATAATCCTCAAATGTATGGTTGGGTAAAAACAGATGATAAAGATAATGCAACGGAAGTATCTGTAAAGATTCCTGTTTCAGACGATCCATATAACGATCATGCAATAGTAGGTACTTTTTATTTTAGAAAAGTCGCGTATTTCAATTTAGCTTTACAAAATTTATTGGATAAGAATATAAAAGTAAATGGAGAATATTATGTTGATAGTTTAATTGGTGAGCTAATAGAACTCGGCCTTAATGTGAAAGTATTTGAAGTAGTTGATTATATTGGATGGGGAACTCCTGATGATTATGAAACATTTGTATACTGGCAAAGTTTTTTTCATAAAATATCTTGGCATCCTTATCGTTTAGAAAAAGATATGACAGTAAAAAAAGATAAAATAAAAGAATTAGACGTGAAATATAGCACTTTTGAGCAAGAGTACAGATGAGTAAAATAAACAAAGAATTAAAAAGATTTTTAGTTGCCGGTTTAAGTGCAGTGTGTACTGATTTAGTTATATACTATGTTTTGCTTAATTTTTTTCATATTGGAGTGTCGAAAGGAATCTCTTTTCTATCAGGTACAGTTGTGGCTTATTTAATAAATAAGTATTGGACGTTTGAAAAATCTGAGAAATCAATTAAAGAGGTTGTCAAGTTTGGTTTTCTGTATAGTATTACCCTTCTAGCAAACGTTACCATAAATAAGATAGTTTTAGATAACACAAATATGTTTTTTTTATCCTTTTTATTAGCTACTGGGGTTAGTACAGTACTTAATTTTATAGGGCAGAAATTTTGGGTGTTTAAATAAAACAAACAATTATGAAGCTATCAATAATAGTTCCTTGTTACAATGAAGAAAAAAACATTCCTCTTATTTTAGAGAAATTTAATGAAGTCATAAAAAGAGATGATATTGAGGTTGTTTTAGTAGATAATGGATCAACTGATAATAGTGAAGAAGTTTTTAATAGATTAATTCCTGTTTTCAAATTTGCTAAAGTTGTAAAGGTAAAATTGAATCAAGGTTATGGTTTTGGTATCTTTTCAGGACTCAAAAAAGCAAAAGGTGAATTTATAGGCTATACTCATGCCGATATGCAAACCGATCCAACTGATGTATTAAAAGCACTTGAAGTTATCAATAAGCAAGTAAATCCCAAACAATGTTATGTGAAAGGTGACCGTAAAGGAAGATCATTTTTTGATCAGTTCTTTACTATTGGCATGAGTTGTTTCGAATCTATATACTTAGGTGTAAATCTGTGGGATATAAATGCGCAACCTAATATATTTCACAGAAGTTTTTTTGAAAGTTTGAAAAATATCCCAAAAGACTTTTCTCTAGATCTTTATTTGCTATATATGGCTAAAAAGAGAGGTCTTGAAGTTATCCGATTCGATGTTATTTTTCCTCCGCGAATTCATGGAGAATCTAGTTGGAATAATGGATTAACGTCAAAATGGAAGTTTATTAAGAGAACAATTGATTTTAGTAAAAAATTAAAAAATATGTTGTAAAAATGGAGTTTATTGCACATAGAATTAATACAATAGAAGAATTAAAAAAAATTCCGAGTGAATATGGGGTTGAACTTGATTTAAGAGATTATGGAGATAAGTTAATACTTCAACATGACCCTTTTATTGGTGGTGAAGAATTTGAGGAATATTTAAAGCATTATCATCATGGTACCATGATTTTAAATATAAAAAGTGAGCGAATCGAATATCGTGTATTAGAACTGTTGTCTAAATACAAAATAGAAAACTATTTCTTTCTTGATAGTTCATTTCCAATGATTTATTTATTATCTAAAAGTTTTGAAAAAAACATAGCATTGAGATTTTCGGAAATAGAAGGGTTGGATACCATTATTGCAATGAGTGAAAAAGTTAAGTGGATATGGGTGGACTGTTTTACAAAGTTGCCTATAAACAAGGAAATTTATTCTAAACTTAGAGGCTTTAATTTTAAATTATGTTTAGTCTCACCAGATTTGCAGGGACAAGAGAATAGAATAGAGGAATATCGTGACTTTTTAATTGAAAACAATCTAATAATGGATGCGGTCTGCGTAAAATCTTATAATGTCAGAAGATGGTAAGTTCAAAGTTAAATTTTGATAACACGTTAGTTTTTTTAGTCATTTCTGCAATTCTTAGTCTTGTAATTCCTGCTAACGGAGTACTAAACGGAGATGAAGAAATGTATTTTAGAATGGCAAGTGATTACTTGTCTAGTAGTCTTAATTCTAATTCTGAATTTATCACAAATGAAAATAGTTTAAATCACAGGTTTCTGTTCAATTATATTTGCGGAATTCTTGTTTATAATTTTGGATATGAAGACACGCACATTATAGGCAGAGTAATTATTATTTCTCTTTTTTCATTATCATTATTCTCATTATTTAAATATTTGAATTCAAGGCCCATTGAAATTATATTTACTTTGTTTTTATTTCTAATATTACATCAAACTTATTATAGTGAATTACAATTAGTTAAAGGTTTTTTAGCTAGTGATTTTTCTTATCCAATATCTATATTGAGTGTTGTCTATATGTTTAAGCGAAAATATTTATTGGCATTATTTTTATTAGTCTTAGCGACATACTTTCATTTTTTAATTGGTGGATACTTTTTTTTATTTTTTATTGTCTATTTTTTCATCAATTCGAATAATAGGTTTTTATTTTTCATCTATAATGTTTTGTATTTGTTTCTTATTTCACCTTTATTTTTTATTTTAATTAAATCAAATTTAAAATACGATTTATCAGTTGTTGAGTATGATGTAAATTGGATTTATTCCTACGTCAGGCATTCTCATCATTTGCTTCCTTTTAAATCTTACACTGAATTTATTAATAATTGGCTGCCAGGCATTATTTTGTCACAAATACTATTTTTCATAGTTATTTTTATTCACTTTAAAAAGCTGTTCATAGAATACTTACAATTATCATTATATCTAATCATTGGAAATGTTTATCTTATTGTCGCATTTTTCATTTCATACTTTGATCATTCCTTCACTTTAGCAAAATTATATTTATTTAGACCTGCTTGTGCTATTTTTCTATTGACTCTTATTTTTTTAACGAGATTTATTTTTATAAAAATGAAGTTCTATGAATTTACAAGTAGAAGTTTAATAAATAGAATATTTTTAACACTGGTTTTAATATTTTGTTTCTATTTCTATAATACTAACAGTAGATACAAAAGCGCTGATTTGAGTAATAAAATTGAATTTATTGACTTTGTAAAAAGCAAAACTAATGATGAATGTATTTTTTTATTTGAGAATTCAATGATTGATTTTGAAAGATTAACAGGACGAGTATCATTTTTTTCAAATAAAATCATACCTACACACGCCTTGGGAATAATGGAATGGTATAAAAGGAGATTGTTTTATAAAAAAATCTTCGTAAATATAGAGTTTGTAGAAAGGCATAATATTGATTATTTTGTCACAAAATCTAAAAAGTACAACAAAAATTTTTCAAACATAATATTTGAAAATAATGATTTTGTCGTGTATTCAGCATCTAAAAATTAAGATAGTTGTTAAATGAAATCATTTGTATAAATTATGATGAAAATAACTAATTTGAAATGAAAAAAATATTGCTGGATTCGAACTCTTGAATCATAAGATAATTGGATTTAAGAAGCGCTAGTAAAATCAAAGATTGGCATTTGAGATAAAAATAATATTTGGATAAATAATATACAGTGTAATTGAAAAAAATAAAAACGGTTGCTATAATCGGCACGAATGGTTTGCCCGCTAAATATGGGGGTTTTGAAACCCTCACTAATTTTTTAGTCGAAAATTTTGATAAAAGTACTCATGATATTATTGTTTACTGTTCCAAAACACCAAAAAAGGATAGGATTGAATTTTATAACGGCGCAAAGCTAGTATATTTTCCTTTTAAGGCTAATGGTTGGCAATCTATGATTTATGATTTTTTGACAATTATTCATGGGTTTATTAAAGCAAGTGATTTAATAATTTTAGGTTTTTCTGGAGCATTTGCTTTCCCTTTTAATAAAATTTTTAAAAAAAATATAATTTTTAATATTGGTGGTATTGAATGGGAAAAAGTTAGGGGCTCTAAGTTTACTTCAAAATTTGAAATCGGATTAAAGAAGTATATGGAGAAACTTTGTGTTACATATTCCAATACTGTTATTATAGATAATCTCTATTTTAAAGATTATATCGTTAAGAGGTATGGAATAACACCCGTACTAGCTGAATATGGTGGGGACCACGCAAAGAGGATGGATAAAACAAATGAAATGATTCATAAATATCCCTTTTTGAATACTGATTATGCTTTATCAGTTTCAAGAGCGCAAGAAGATATGAATATTCATTTGTTAATAGAAGCATACAAAGAAGTTACTGAAAAACGTATTGTAATCATATCAAACTGGCATATTTCTGATTATGGTCAAAAGTTGTTTGAAGAAAATACAGATAAATATGACAATATAATTTTGCTTAAAGCAATTTATGATTCACAAGAATTAGATACAATTAGAAGTCATACATCATTGTATATTCATACGCATTCTCTTTGTGGGACTGCGCCGTCTCTTGTTGAGGCCATGTCATTAAATATTCCTATTATTTCTTTTGATGTGCCAGCAAATAGATTTACAACTGAAAATAAAACACTATTTTTTAAAGATGTTTCTTCATTAATTCAAATACTAAAAGATTTAGACATTGAAAAGCTTTCAGAGATTAAAAGTCAAATGTTTGAAATTTCTAAAATGAGATATGTTTGGAAACTGGTGTCAAAAATTTATCAAAATAATTTATCGTAAAATAATCGAGTCGATTTGTTAAAAAAAAAATGAAAATTTTAATTTATGGTTTTGGAAGAATGGGTTTGACTCATTTCTCCATTCTAAATGGAATAAATCCTGAAATTCAGTTTTCAGTAATTGAACCAAACAAAATACTTCGGAAGATTCTAAAGAAAAATATTAATGCAAAGTTTTATGCAGATGATTCAACTTTAAAAGATGCCTTTGACATTACGTTGATTACAACACCTCCGTCTATACATCTTCAACTCATCGAAAGAAGCTTAAGTAGAGGTGATAAAAAATTATTTGTTGAGAAACCTTTTGGAGGTTATACAAATACTAAGCTGAATAATATTTCAGAGTCCAATACCATTCATATTGGGTATGTGCTCCGTTTTAATCCCTGTATTCAATGGGTTAAGTCTCATGTTAATCCTCAAGATATTAAATCTATCCATGGTCAATATCTAAGTAACACTATTGAAAAAAAACCAACAGGTTGGCGTAATGGTCCTTTTTCTGGTGTTATAAATGAAATGGGGTCACATGTTATTGATTTGATTCAATACATAGTTGGAAATGATCAAATGGACGTTCTGAGTTCCAAAAAAGAATCTATAATATCTGATATAGATGATATTGTTGAGGCAACATTAAAAACAAAAAGTGATATTTGTGTTTCAATGTATTTTAACTGGGTTAAAAAAGATGTTAGAAAACCAGTTTTTGGTATAGAAATAGAAATGAAAGATGGCTGTAAATATTCTATAGACCAACAGCAAGTTAATAAATATAATAGTAATGGAGATTTTGTAGAGAAAGTATCAGTCACAGATTTAGCCAAAGCTGTTCCCTTTTACCTAAGAGGTGTAGATTTTACTGATCAAATGTTAGATTTACTTGGAGAGCAGAAAATAATGGCAAGTGTAAATGACGCGTTAGCGGTTAATACATTAATGAAAAAAATTTTAAATAATGAAAATAATACTCGGAGATAATCAGTTTTTTGGCGTCAATCATTTTGATCTTAAAAAAGGAGAGAAAACGAAGTTAAAATTTGATACAACAACAAAAATTGAGG